>Ga0105356_10000019_pt1 | contig 142975 bp, 140 predicted proteins | sample GOMGulsemesocosm_3_FD_83502 | JGI IMG/M metagenome (GOLD analysis project Ga0105356, IMG submission 83502) | Methane-oxidizing microbial communities from mesocosms in the Gulf of Mexico - GOM9D Gulf of Mexico | ecosystem: Environmental > Aquatic > Marine > Cold seeps | place: Gulf of Mexico...
CCTGTAGGGCCTTGGCCATGTGCTGAGCTAGAGACGAATAGAAGTCCTCGCCGGTAGTTGCCGCTGTGCCCTCAATTACTTCGCCCATGCGCCCTTCAATACGCTGGCGTTGAATAATGGAGGCAAGCACCGAGCTGACCATATTTAAAGAACTTAATTCGTCATCTTCCCAAGTGGACGTGCTGCTGGTGAGCATTAAGAAACCCCACCAAGTACCTTCGATGATGATGGGCGAGATCGCGACTTGCTCACAGTGGAATATATCGAAGAGTTCTTTAGCATCGCTTTCTTCAAGCAAAACCAAGTCGCCTGCGGCTATATCGTCTTCTACTGCAGTTAAGCCTAAGCTCTTAAAGTCAAAATATTTTGCTCTCGCTTTATTACTGTAGTTAATCTGGCCGGGCTCGCTCCACTCGTAGCGTAAACCTAAGAGGTTCAGGGCTTTTTCATCCACTTCCATATCGAATAGCATGGCATGGCTTGCACTGTAACTTTGGCCTATGCGCTGCAGTGCGTTTTCAGTGCTGCGTTGCCAGCGTGGTGCGTTAAGTAGCAGCTGGCAGGCTTCTTCGATAGCTCGCGAGTGGTTGGTAGTATCGTCGGCAGGGGCTGCGGCGATATTTTTTTTCTGGGTTTCCTTTTGTCGCATATGGCTGGCGAGCATATCCGCAAGGGTGTGTAAAAATAGTAAGTCGTCTTGGCTGGGGCTGAGCTCGCCTCTACTGTAGGCGCATAATACGCCTTGGGTTTCTTTGCCTAGGATGGGTAGACAAATCCCAGTTTTTGCACCATTTGCCATCAAAATATGGGAGGGTGTGAAGCGCTGCTCCTGGGTCACATTGCCAATGATAACGGCTTCTTGACGAGTCAGTGTGAAGCTTAATTCGTTAGAAATTTCAGAGTGCAGGAAGCGGTCAGAGGGGGCGTTGAGCTTCCAGCCGTAGCTACCGAGCAAGGCGAATTGTTTTTTGTTGCGCTGGAAAATACCGCAAATATCACAGCCAGTGGCTTTCGCTACTAACTTTGGCACACTGCGAATAATGTCCTGAGGGTCAACCGCGTCGGTACACACTTGCCCAAACTCTGCGAGTAAGGTTTGGTGCTTACTGAGCCCTTCCATGCGCAGCTCACTTTGGCGCTTTTGGGTTACGTCACGAGCACGCCCTAATACGCCGGTAACGCTCTGTAGCTCTGAGTTCCATATGGGCTGACCTTTTGTCTCTAGCCAGCGTTCACGACCTAAGTGGTCATGAATGCGGTGTTCGCCTACCGCGCGGTGATTGTTTTTTATGTTCTCTAGCCAGTTGTTGAATTGAGATAGGTCTTCGTCGGTGACTAGATTTTTCATGCCACCGCTCATGCCTAAAAAATCACGCGAGGGATAGCCGGTTAAATCGGCAAAAGAAGATGACAGCCAATCCATGATCATATCCCCACTATCATGGTCGATACGTGCCCGATAGAAGAAGACGTCACCAAACGTACCTACTGCATCAAGTACTTGGTTAGCTTGGTTGTCTTGGCGCAGAGTGCTGCCGAGGCGTAGGGCGATTTGGATATAGCGACTAAGGGCTTCTTCGTTGAGAACTGATAGAGGAATGGCGTCCATGGCTGAAATGGCGCGGCCCGTATGCCTGGCTTGATCATCTGCTTCGTTACACAGCAGGACGGTTGCCGCGGTCTCCCCCCTGGAGCGCAAGCGGTTGAATTGCTCTATTAGCTTTACCGTCAATAGGCGTCGATCACAGAGGACTAAATCAAAGCGTGCACTGTCTAATTCACGAATAGTGTCGTCGACACTTTCGGTGACCGTGAGACGGACTTCACAGTCATATAGTTGGCCAAGGCAATTGGAGACTTGCTTGATACGATCAGGCTGCTTGTGAGCCAATAAGATCTGAGCTTGTTCGAGCTCGGGAGCCTTTTTATCCATGGTTTTCTTTATGCTTGATTTAGTTTGTATAAGCCTAGCTTAAGGCCATTATGCGGACTAGTCCATACGCAGTTTATCGTTGGTGGAAATAGGCGTAGGGAACTTGATGACAACCCAGTAAGACGAGACGATAAAGGTCAGCATGGTGGCGAGTTGCAAGGTGTAGGATCCCCGCTCACTGAGCTGCCCCGATTGTATGGCGATCACGGCTATTAATAGTGAAAATTCACTGATCTGGCCCAGGCGCACACCGGTTTGCAAGGCCATGTCGGGGCGCTCACCTTGACGAGACAGCAGGTATTTATAGCTTAGGGGCTTGAGTATTAACATGCTGGCAGCGATAAGGCCGGCGGGCAGGATGACGTCTTGGAATTCACCGAAGTTGAACTGTGCACCTAGGGTGAAAAAAAACATGATCAAAAAGAAGTCGCGCAGAGGACGTAGGCTTTCAGCAATAAAGCGTGCAATGGGGGATATGGCTAGACTAACACCGCCAATGAAAGCTCCAATTTCACTGGATAAATTCAAGTGCTCAGCCAGTACCGCCATGCTTAGGCACCAGCCTATGGTTACTAGAAAAATATACTCTTGTATGCCATCGAAGCGGCACAGTAGGCGGTGTAACACATAGCGAGATATACCAAAGGCAAACAGTACTAGCATAGGTAGAGCTAGTGCTAGTTTTCCCGCCATGACCCAGCCCTCACCGCTGGACAGTCCTTGTAGCAACAGAATGACTAGAATGGCGATAATATCTTGTAGCAATAAGATGCTGACCATGACCTCCCCCATGTGTTGGTGATGTAGGGCGGTGGCAGGCAGTAGCTTTAGACCGATGATGGTGCTGGAGAACATACAGCCCAATCCGACTATCACGGCGTCCTTTTCAGGTAATCCGCATAGCAGGCTAATGCCCGCGCCGACGAGGGCAAACAGGCCGGAGCTGAGTAAGGTGACAATGGTGGTGGAGCGTAGCATGCTAAGCAGCTCGCGCGGCTCTAGGTTGAGACCGAGTAAAAACAGTAGGAATATGATGCCAACATGGGAGATTTGCTCAATAACCTGAATGTCAGAGGCCAGCTGTAAGCCCCAAGGACCAATGATTATGCCGAGTAACATATAGGCGACGAGCATGGACTGGCGTGCATATAAGGCAATGGTGGCGACTACGGCAGCCCCCGCAAAAATTAAAAATATGGAGTAAATAACGTTGTGGCTGCCCACTCTTGCCCCTTAACTATTGTTGTTGTCATTGTTTTTAAGCGCACGAAGTGTAGCGTGCGTTCGTACAAGCATAATCCAGAAAACGGCTTTTGTCCTTTTCTGGCATAATCTCGAAATTGAAATTTGATTAGGCTATCTCGTGAAGCAACCACAAACTATTTTATTATCCGACTATCAGCCCCCTGTGTTTCAAGTAGAGACGCTAGACCTAGTCTTTGAACTAAATGCTGACGCAACTGTAGTGACGGCCACTAGCCAGCTACAGAGAGTACACTCAGGCGCCCTGTTGTTGAATGGTGAAGACCTAGAGTTACTGGAGTTGAGTGTCGCAGGGCGAATATTAGATAGATCGGAATATAGCTATGCGGACGGTCTTCTAAAAGTCGATGATGTTCCCTCTAGCTTTGAAATGAAGGTGAAAACCCGGGTGAGCCCGGCGACTAATACCGCCCTAGAGGGCTTGTATCAGTCCAGTGGGAATTTTTGCACTCAGTGCGAAGCCGAAGGCTTTCGTAAAATCACTTTTTATTTTGACCGCCCTGATGTATTGACGGTGTTTAGTACAAAAATTGTTGCTGATAAAGCTCAGTACCCTGTTTTACTCTCTAACGGAAATCTTGTGGATAAAGGCGATTTGGAGGGGGGGCGGCATTTTGCGGTTTGGCAGGATCCGCACCCTAAGCCTTGTTATTTATTTGCCTTGGTGGCTGGCGACCTATCATTAGTGCAAGACAGCTTTAGCACGATGTCAGGGAGAGAGGTTGACCTGCGTATTTACGTGGAAGCACATAACTTAGATAAATGTGCCCATGCTATGCAGTCTTTGAAGAACTCAATGCAATGGGATGAGCAGCGTTTCGGTTTAGAGTATGACCTCGATATTTATATGATTGTTGCGGTGGACGATTTTAATATGGGAGCTATGGAGAATAAGGGCTTGAATATTTTCAATTCTAAGTTTGTACTGGCTAAGCCCGACACCGCAACCGATGTGGACTATCAAAATATTGAGGGAGTGATTGGGCACGAGTATTTCCATAATTGGACGGGCAATCGCGTGACTTGTCGTGACTGGTTTCAGCTTAGTTTGAAGGAAGGTCTAACGGTATTTCGTGACCAAGAATTTAGTTCAGATATGGGTTCAAGGGCAATTAAGCGTATTGAAGATGTACGTTTGCTGCGTACCCACCAGTTTGCAGAAGATGCGGGGCCGATGGCTCACCCTATACGCCCGGATAGCTATATAGAAATTAACAACTTCTACACATTAACCGTGTACGAGAAGGGCTCTGAGGTTATCCGCATGCTACATACCTTATTGGGTGAAGAGGGCTTTCAAAAGGGTATGGGTTTGTATGTGGAGCGCCACGACGGCCAGGCTGTGACCTGCGATGACTTTGTGGCGGCAATGTCAGATGCAAATGATATGGACTTACAGCAGTTTAAATACTGGTATACCCAAGCTGGCACACCAGTGCTGCAGGTTAGCGATTCCTACAATGCGGATAGACTGGAATATACCCTTAATTTCAAACAGTACACGCCAGACACTCCCGGGCAGCAGGATAAGCGGCCTTTACTCATTCCCGTTGTCGTAGGTTTGCTGGGCGAGGGTGGAGAAAATTTGGCGGTTGATGGGCCGTTACTGCATATCGATCAAGATGAGCAAAGAGTAGTGTTTAAAAACATACATCAACGTCCTGTGCCTTCTTTGTTGCGTGGCTTCTCTGCTCCCGTGAAGCTGGAATTCGCTTATACAAATGAGCAGCTGGTTTTTTTGGCGGCTAATGATAGTGATAGTTTCAACCGCTGGGAGGCTATGCAAAATTTGGCACTGAGATTAATACACGGGCTGATTGACGACTGTCAGGCTGGGCGAGAGTTGAGTTTGGACTCCGGCTTTATCGATGCCTGCGATGATCTTCTGCAAGACCGCACGCAGGACAAGTCCTTGTTGGCTGCAGCTCTGACGCTGCCGAGTGAGCGCTATATTGCAGAAACGATGGAGGTTGTTGACCCTGATGCTATTCATGCGGTACGTGAGTTTATTATGTGTCAGTTGGCTTCGACGCTGCGTAAAAGCTGGCTGGAGATATACCACGAAAATAATGTACAAGAGCAGTACTTGCCAGAGCCTGCAGACATTGCTGAGCGCAGCTTAAAGAATACGTGCCTAGCCTACTTGATGCACCTAGATAGCAATGAAAGCTTCGAGTTATGCCTGAGCCAGTGCCAAGATGCACATAACATGACAGACAGCCTATCCGCATTGGCCTTGATATGTGATTATTCGGGAGAGGCGCGCGTAGATGTATTGAATAGCTTCTATCAGCGTTGGCAGCATGATGTGCAAGTTATGGACAAGTGGTTTTCTGTGCAGGCGGGGTCGGTATTACCTGATGCCTTGCTGCAAGTAAAAGCGTTAATGCAGCACGAGAAATTTTCCATGCACAATCCAAACCGCTTGCGTGCTTTGTTAGGAGCCTTTTGTATGAATAATACAGCTAGTTTTCATAATAAAGAGGGTGGTGGCTACCAATTGTTAGCAGATGTAGTCTTGCAGTTAAACAAGACTAACCCCCAGGTAGCCTCGCGTATGGTAAGTGCGTTTAATAGCTGGAAGCGCTATGACGGCCACAGGCAGGGGCTAATTAAGGCTCAGTTACAGCGAATAGCCGCTGAGCCAGAGCTGAGTCGAGATGTTTACGAAATCGTCAATAAGGCGCTTTCTTTATGAGTGTTGTTGGAGAATGAGATAATGAATAAAGTAAAAATTAAGCAATATGGTTTTATCGCGGCAGGCTTGGCGAATATAGTCGGCGTGTTGTTCTTCTCTATGGGGTTTAGCAACGCAAGTTTGAATGCGGCATCTCCCGTGGTGATGTCTAATTTTGGCCTGTTGATGATTGTTGTTTGGGGCATGGCGTATTTAGCGGTGAGCAAGCAATACATGCACGTGAAAACATTGGTGGCTGTATTTGCTGTTGAAAAGCTGGCTTATGTGGTGAGCTGGTGTTTGTGGATGTTTCACTATGGGGCTCATATTCCTACATGGTTTGAGCAAAGCACGTTGACTGGAATTTTTATGTTGATATATGGGCCAAATGACATGCTGTTTATGCTGTTTTTTTTGTGGGTCTTGATGAGTAAGGATGACTAAGTGTTTGGTATAAATGATAAAAAAACTGCGCCACTAGAGCTGATGTCCGGTTTGGTGTTGTTTCACTACGCCAGCTGCCCTTTTTGCCGCCGTGTTTGTCAGCATATACAGCAGCAAGGCTGGGGGATTGAGGAGAGAGATATCCTGAAAAACAGTAGATGGCGTGAAGAACTGATGGCGGGGGGAGGCCGGACGCAGGTGCCTTGCTTAAAAATAGAAAATACCGATGGGACAGTAGATTGGATGTATGAGTCTATGGATATCGTGAATTATCTAAACGATCGTTTATCGTGAATTTTACGGTAGGCCGTGACCTTCCTCACAAAACGAAACGAAGCTTCATGTTTAACGCTAAATAAACGATATAAGTTTTTGTTCTATCTGTTGTTTTTGCCTATACTGGTTAAAATAATAATGGTCGGGCTTCATCATGAGCAATAAACCACTTCCTAGGATTCCGTTGGAAGTTTTTAGAAAGATGCTAGAAACGCTGTCTCTAGAGGATTTGAGACAGCTGCCTGCGGGTAAATTACCTAGAGAGGTTCCTACAGAGGTTTTGCGCGGAATTGAAGGTGAGCGTCGTGAGATTTTGGATGATCTCTTATTTGAGGCGAATTCGCATCACGTGAATGAGCGCCTAGCCTTGGAAGCCATTTTTGGGCCCGATTTAATCCCTGCTTTGGATCAAGCGAAAATTCTCCCTGAAAAAGCAGTGAAAGATTCTCTGCAAAGGAATATTGAAAGCTTTGCTGAATTGGCAGGACGCTGGTTAAAAAACCAAGATCAATATAGTAGAGAGGCCATTGATAGAGCTATTGTTGATCTTGATGGGGAAATTAAGAGAGCTTTTTCAGAGAAGCTTAATTTGCGCAGTTATCAGGCGATGTTACGCGACGGCTTTCACTTGGCGGGCGAATACCAAGACGACTTTAAAGAAGCGCTAAAATCGATGGAAGCCCAGGAGTCAGCTTTTGATGACTGGGTTGCGCGATACTATGATGCACGCCTTAGTTTGGTGGCCTATGCACTTAACGATGCTTACCAGGATGTAGAGGCAAAAAACAAGCGTTTAAAAACCATCCACTGGGAAATAAAAGAAATTAAAAAACGCATCCAAAGCTCTTCTGAAGCGATGGGCTTGAAGGGCTCTGCAGCAAATCACAATCACTTCATTCAAGAGCTGCACTCTGAGTTACAGATGATGGAAGGCATGAAGCCTGACTTTGATGTGATTATTCCCGAGGCCAACTTAACTAAATGGCTAGATGTAGTTATTGATGCTTACCTTTGCCCGGTTGACAGTGGCGCGCTGATTGATCCCTTAAAGCAAGCACGAGAGGCGTTATTTAAGCTGGTACTCATTTATTGTGATGTGCAGTCGAATGCCGCAGAGAAAATCTCTGAACAAGAATTCTCTGTGCTGGATAAGGAAAAAAATATTCAGTACATGCTAGAGACTGAGCGTTTCATACAAAAGTACTTTAAAAATAAAGATATAGACGTGAAGTCTTGGGGCGTTGGAGAAAAATATCTGGAGATGTTAGAGCAGTTTGAGCAAGACCTGCTCTCGGCAATTAGAGAAGCGACTCATTTCGAATAGTGTGAACAGGGTCACACTAGATATGCTTAAGTTGGCGTAAAACTTGAAGTATAAAACTGAGTTGTCAGCGTGCGGCTTAGAGTGCAGGAAACCTGCCTATGTTTTGAGCGTGCAAACGTAATTTTTTGACCATTTAGGGCTGTTTGTGACAGCCCTATGGGATATTGAGAAAGGTAATATAGATAATGGCTACGGATAAATTGGAAAAGCCACGCATTCCAATTGAAATTTTCAGGAAAATGATTGGCTCTTTGAGTCCAGCCGAGTTGCGCGCACTGCCCCCCGAAAAACTACCGATGCATATCCCCGAGGATGTGATTGAAGGTGCTCCCTATGAAATGCAGAAAATTCTAGAGGACTTGGTTTTTTCTGCGGAAGCTCATCAAATGAATGAGCGCATGGAAATCGAGTCTCGTTTTGGTATCGCGGCGGTAGATGCCGTAGAGCTATCTAGGCAGGGTGGTTCTAGTACCTTAAATCGCATGTTCAAAGGGCGAATTGAGAAGCTACAGTTATTGCATACACGCTGGGAAGCGAGTGAGAGCCAAGAAGACCTGCGCTCGTTAATTGACAATATCTATCAACTGGATGACCTGTTGCCGCTGGTGCGTGAAGACGGGGCAAGTATTACGCGCAGCTGTGCGGCTCTGCAGGAGCTAATACCTCGGTCTGAAGAGTTTCAGGTGACTTTCGCAGAGGCGAAGCAGACCCTTGTTAGCTATTTGCATGTCATTGACGAATGCCTCGGTGAATACTTTGTAGTGCGTCTAATGGTCATGGGGGTTGAGCTGCAGCGAACAGCGACTCATGTGGAGGGAATGGACACTGAAAGCGAACAAATTGATAAAGACGTCCGCATGATTCAGCGCAGTATTAAAAATATTATTAATGTTCAGAAAATCCCTGAAAATAAAATCAGCACACACCCTGAAGTTCAAAACCTGCAAAATCAATTGACGGAGTTACAGCGCCAGAAAGAAAGTACGGATGTTCTGATTTCTGAGAAAGATTTGATTGAGTGGCTGGATTTGATTGTAGACGCCTCACTTAGCCCAACGGGCCAAGAAAAATTGGATGGTCGTACCAAAGATATGCGTATGGCACTTTTCCAGCTGCTGGTTCGCTACTGTAAATCTCAAGAAGATGCAGCACGTCAAGTGGCTAAGAACCCCTTTAGTCAATCTGACCCAGAGCAAACTATTCGCTTTATGTTGAAGTCAGAGGAGTTTGTACTGGACTACTTTGCGAACAAGCGCCGTAACCTGACAGAGTGGCTGGGCGAGGCTGCTCAGAAGAAGATGGATAGCCTGCAGGACATAGAGGATAGCATGCTGAGTACAATGAAGGATCAGTTGGATACGGCGTAGTAATATTGCTTTATGGGTAGTTGAAATTAACGACTGGTTTAGCGGTAGTTATCTGTGTTAAGCAGGAATTCAAGTGGTGGTGCATAAAATGCAGCACCTGTTACGGCAGTAGTATATTTTAGTAAATGGTCTTGGTTCCCGTGGCCATCTCCTTGGATCATGCTGTTCAGCATGAGAGGGAAGCTCTCCGCGTCACTCGCGTAGCTAATGAAAAATAAACCGTGTTCTTGGGTGTTCCCATAAGGCATGCTATGGCGTAGTATTTCTATAGCAGAGCCGTCTTCATGTTTTATCCCCGCACGCTTGATGTGCGAAGTCAGAGGCTTTTTATCAGGCTGATATTCAATATTATCTACTTTACTTCGCCCGATGATATCTTCTTGTTGTTGGACAGGAAGGGTCTGCCATTCGGGTAGCTTATGTATGTAGCGCTGGATATGTATGAAACTGCCCTGACTTAAACTGCCGCTGTTGTCTGTAAGAGCTGCTCTGGTTCTGTCTTCTAGAGTTTGTGGGTTTTCGGTGCCGTCTACGAAGCCGGAAAGGTCCCTGCTGTCTAGGTAGCGAAAGCCATGAACTTCCTCTTCAGTGCTCAGACCTTCCGAATATTCCCCCGTTATAATTTTGGCGAGTTCAAAATTGATGTCATGGCGTTCTGAGCGAATATGTAGTATGACATCAAACTGTGTTGCAGGTGCCTGTGTAAATGAGTTGCTAATGCATTGGAAATCTTTGAGGCCGGTCGGTGCCCTTGCCTTAAATACTTTCTCCCATAATTCCAGCCCTACACCAGCAACAGAACTCAGGTGAGCCTCAGGGTATTGGATTGAAAGTTGTTCCGTTTTTTCGTGGAGTGAAAGTAGTAGCTGCTTAGCTGCAGTGATGTTTTTAATGTTTAAGCACAAAAAATATGCGGAGCTGCTGGCTGCTGGGAGTATGCCGCTTTGAGGGGTGTTCATAAGAAATGCCTAGGATGTTTTTCTGAAGCATAGCTCAGAGGAGTGAATTTAGACAAATCATTTTTAGGTGCTTAGATCTGGTTGAAACAGTTGCTGTACAGAGGCTTTTGGCTTTTTATTGGCTAGTTGTTTATTGAGTATGTCCTGGGCCATTTTTTTGTTCTCTCGGTCACCTAAATCTAAAGCGGGGAGTTGAGATAGTTGCTGGAGCGTTTGGTATGCTTGGCTGCGTTCTTTACGTGGGCATATATACAAACAGGCCTTGCCATACTCTAATAGCAGGGCAGTATTCTTTGGAGAGGCTTGTATGGCTTGTTGGAAGTAAGCTCTAGCTCGTTTCTTACTTGCTCCGTAGAGTAGTCGACTAGTGATTGAGCCCGCATGGTTTATTGCCTCGGAGTCAAAAACAGCTTTAAACATGATGGCCTCGGTATTGCTTGGGTCTAATTCTGCTGCTTTGTATATATTGCGCTTGAGTTTCCCTCCTAGGCCTTTAGCGAAGGCAGAGACTGGGTTAAGTTCCTGTCCATAGCGCCCAATAGCAAAAGCTTTGAGCAGGTACACTGAAGCGTTTTCAAGCTTATATTTTTTTTGTAGTTGCTCTATTTCTCGGATTAATGCGGCAAATGTTGTTTTCTTGTCTTCTCGAGAGACAACAAAGTAATGATGGTTAATAGCTAGGCTGCGTAGCTTGGGTAGCAAGCCAGCTAGACCAAGCTCGCTTGCCAGAGTGTAAGAATCTTTATATTGGCCAGCGTGGAATAGGCGCCATGACTGCTGTACTTGCTGAGCTAAATGGGTGTAATCACCATCGAAATTTATAGGCAGCGCCTCTTCTTCAAGTTCTGTTTCTAAGTATGGGGCTAATAGCTGTTGGATGTCTTTAGGTCTGGGGAAGGCAATCGCATCGGCGGAATGCAATTTCCCCCAGTGTGTTTCCAGGCTGTCTCCGGCATAGTAATAATCCATGCCTTCCGTTCGATTCTGTAGTTGCTCTTTACCCACGCTAGCCTGTGCCGCGCCAACTAGCAGAGTGAGGGTCAGTAGAGAAAAGGAATAAAGCAGTTTTTGCATTAAGGCTGTCAGCATATAAGTGAATTCGAGCTTCAATGTATAGGAATAAGTCTATTTGTAGAAGTGCCAGCAGTCATATGACTCGCATGACCTAAGTAATATATGATGTTGCTAGACTTTCTGTTCCAATGGGAAAAGAGGAATATATGAATAGCTATCACCCGATCAGTAATTTTTTTGCGCAGGCCTTGACCCGTTTGCCATTTGTACATGACAGAGAGCATGGGCGTAACTTAATTCGTATCGTACTGTTTTTCATGTCTGGGGTGTTTGTTTTTCTGATGGTTACCAATGAACTGTATTGGTTTACCGAGTTCACCGCGGTCACGTCGCAAGAGGTCTATATTACCTGGGGGCTTTGGGGGGGGTTTTTACTAATATTTAGTCTAGTGTCTTTTATTCAGGCGACGTCATATTTAGATATTTATCGCTACCCTTATTACAAGCTATATAAACACTGGTTTGCTGCTCCTGGAGTGATTTTTTTGTACATTATCGCAACGATACTTGCCGCTATTGCAAACAGTGAAGATACAGATGCATTGTATATGCACCTTCCATTGGTGACACTATCTGCAATGGTGCAGATATTCCCTCTTGTCGTGGGGTTTTTACTCGCGCTAATTACAACAGTAACGGCATCGCAATTCTACCCAGATTTAGAGCCTGTGGGTGTGGCTTATATTTACATGCAACAGATTGTATTAATGGTGATGACACGCAGTTTTATTAGCGAGCGCTATGCAAAGGACGATTTGATGCGCCGTAATGATGAGCTGGGGGCGACACAGAAGCTGTTAACGGAGGCATCCAAACAGAATGAGCGCCTGCGTATTGCACGTAACATACATGACCTAGTTGGGCACCACGTTACGGCTTTGAGTTTGAATTTAGAAATGCTGGCGCATAAGACAGAGGGCCCCGTACAGGAAGACATTATAGCGGTACAGTTAATTACCAAGGAACTCTTGTCGAAAGTGCGCATGGCCGTGAGCGAGTATCGAATGGATGTCGCTATGCCCGTAGAAGAAATTCTATCCGAATTAACCAGTCATGCCCCAAGTTTAAATATTGAACTGGATTTAGAAGAAAATTTAGTGATTCGTGATGCGGCTATTGCGGAGGTTGTACTACGCGCAGCCCAAGAGATGCTGACTAATACACTGAAACACTCCAATGCATCTAGCCTCTTTATTCAGTTACATTCGCACAATAGCCATTTGCTCATGACAACTATCGATGACGGCCAGGGGTGTGTAGCGATAAAGGTGGGCAACGGCTTGCAAGGTATGCAGGAGCGTGTGCAAGAGTTGGGCGGAACACTAAAAATAGACGGACTAGGCGACAGCGGGTTTAAGCTGATGATAGATATCCCTCTAAGTGGAGGGGCGTTATGATTCGAATACTAATTGTTGATGACCAGACCCTAATTCGCCATGGAATCAGCAATTTACTCTCTATGTCAGACAAGGTAGAGGTGGTTGGTGACTCAGGGGATGGAGAGGGAGCTCTTTATTTGGTTAACCAACTATCCCCCGATGTTATTTTAATGGATGTGCGTATGCCTGGTATGAGCGGCTTGGATGTTTTACGCCAGCTTAATGCTCAGGGTAGCCAGATTCCCGTATTAATGCTCACGACGTTTGAGGACAGAGAAAGTTTGCAACAAGCCATAAAGCTGGGTGCCAAAGGTTATCTATTAAAAGATGTGAGTTTGGATAATTTAATTTCTAGCATTGAACTGATTGTGGGAGGGCAGTCCGTTTTTGATAGTCGTATCAGTACGGATAAAGTACAGGCGAAAAAAACAGGCAATGCCCATGCTAGTTTTGAAGAAATGTATGAGCTCACGCAGCGTGAACTAACCATTGTTCAATTGGTTGTTTCTGGTGCGAGCAATAAAGAAATTGCTGCCCAGCTTGACCTGAAAATGGGCACTGTCAAAAATTATGTTTCTAGTATTTTATTAAAGCTGGATGTGCGCGACCGCACTCAAGCTGTCATTAAGGTTAAAGAAGAAGGCTGGTTATAGTTCGGCTTTTCAATCACAGAGGATATTATGAATTTATTTAAAGGCAGCCTAGCTGTATTGGTGCTGAGCATGTCAGCTTTTACACAAGCTGATGAAGTATCGAACAATACTATGTGTTTATTTGACCCCGTTGGGCAGGGCGGAGACATGTATGCATTAATGAAAGATTTTCGCACTCAAGCCCTTGGCTGGGGTGTCGATTTAAGGCTGAAGGCCTTCGATAATGAAAGTGTGATCATTGATAGCTTTAAAGCGGGAAAGTGTGACGCTATCGCTGTTACTGGCATGAAGGTTCGACCCTTTAATAAATTCACATCTACTGCAGAAGCGGTTGGGGCATTGCCAGAATATGGTGACGTAAAAGCTTTGTTTGAAGCGTTGAGCCGGCCCGAATTGGAAAAATTTATGCGCCAAGGTGAATATGAAGTCGCAGCAGTGATGCCTATTGGCAATGTCTATACCTTTGTTCGCGATAGAAAGTGGGTAGAGGATGGGCTGCAAGATAATTTTCAGGGTAAGAGGGTCAGTGTATTTGAGGGAGACAGTGTCTCCTATGAAATGATTCGCAGCATGGGAGCTAATCCAGTGATGGTGAATACCACGACCTTTGCAGGGAAATTTAATAATGGCGCTGTTGATATCACCTTTTCACCAGCCGTGGCCTATGAGCCCTTTGAGCTATACAAAGGCTTGAAGCCGAATGGTGGGATTATTCGCCATCCGTTGATACAGCTCACCATTCAAATGGTTATTCGTCATACCGAATTCCCTGAGGGCTTTGCAGCCAAAGCTCGCCAAGCTGCTTACGATAAAATGGCCTATGCCATGCAGTATGTACACCTAACGGAGAAGCGTATTCCAGAAGAGCACTGGGTGGAGCCGCTATTGCGCGAGCAGGGGGCAATGAATGAAATGATGCGCCAATCACGTATCAAGCTTAGGGAAGAGGGTATCTATGATGGTCGAATGTTAAAGCTGATGCGGAAAATTCGCTGTAAGCGCGACCCGCGCCACTTTGAGTGCGCAGAGAAAGCAGAGTAGGGCTGTTACTGACTTATCCGCATTCATAGTGAATGTGGATAGGTTGCTCTAGTTAAATTAGCTTTTCAATATATTGCTGTAGTGCTTGTTCATCTGCGGCCAATTCGCTTTTAACCCTAGCCTCCACTATTTCAGCCAGAAGTTTGCCAAATAACGGCAAGCTGGTTTTTACGTGAAATACCACTTCATTAGAGCAGCCCTCAGCCGTGGCGGCGAGTCTACGTTGGCCTATTATTTTTATCGGTTTACCCTGCACGTCGTAGCAGTAGTCAGCGAGCCAAGTTGAATCCCCGTCTTTCTTCCACAGCGCTGTGTAGAGTATTTTCTGGCGTGCAGGCAGCAGATTTTTAGCGGTTGTAGGTATGCCTTTAGGAACTTGAATGGGAGGGTTTATCTCTATGGCAATGTCAAAGCCATTGGCTGTTCCCACAAAGCGCTGAATAGTATATTCGTCGACTTCTGTTTCTGCATAACGTTGCTCAAAAAAACTCTGTTGAGTAAACGCCTTGAATAGCAGCTCGGGTGGCACGGGGTAGTTGTTTGAAAACTGAATGCTCATTAAAGGGAAAGACTAAGCGGGAAAGATCATTGATATTACGCGGCTTGGTATAAAAGCCCAGTAGTATTTTTAGACAAGGGCTTAGAGAGGTGAGCTGACGACTTGATTGCGCCCCTGGTCTTTCGCTTTGTACAGTGCTGTATCCGCTTGTTTTAATAAACTATCCAGCTGAACATATATCTCGTTGATTTTTTGGGCGGATACAGAGACTAGCCCAAAGCTAGCGGTGAGCTTTAACTGGCTCTCGTCAGCTCGAATATCTGCAGACTCTATATTACTGCGGCAGCGCTCGGCTGTGCGCAGTGCGGCATCTAAATCAGCGCCAGGTAATACGATACAGAACTCTTCCCCTCCATAGCGGCCCAGCAGGTCGGTATTGCGGATAGCGTCTTTTAATAGGCTGGCAGAAGTATGCAGTGCAATGTCTCCAACTTGATGGCCATAGTTGTCATTTATTGCCTTGAAGTGGTCTAGGTCAACCATCAGTATGGCGAGTGGAGTGTTGTCTCTGCGTGCACGACTAAGTTCAACTTCAAATTGTTCCATAAGGTGGCGGCGGTTGGAAACCTGGGTCAGTACATCAGTACTTGATAAGTAGCGAACTTTTTCTTCGCGTTCTTGCCAGCGGTTAATTGAGGCAAGGGAGGTGGATAGCAGCATGACTATGTGTGGCACAACAAGCCCAGAGACCACTAACAGCCAAGCGAGATTGGTATGCTCCGTGCCAGGCTCACTGATAATAGGGGCATAGGGGATAGTGCCATTGACGGTGAGAATGATAATTACGCCAACAAGGGCTAGGCCAATAGCAAAGGCGATGAATATAGTCTGGCGGGGGAATAACAGCATGCCGGCAATGGGGCCGCCCGCTAGGGCAACGCCTGCGCCGAGTGAAAATATACCTAAGTAGTAAAGGATAATGATATTGGCGAGGCCATAAAGCTGCACGCAGCTATGCACGTACCAGGAAAGGTCTTTATAACGTTTGCGCAGGGGGAAGCCAATTAGGCCAAGGCTCAACATGATACAAAAGTGTAAGCTTGCCCACAGCATCAATTGGATTGATCCACGGGCATCTAAATCGTACTGCGGCAAAAGGTCTAGGCATTCAACGAGCAGTAGTAGGGCGACTATATATAGAGATACTAGGCAGGAGCTTAGATAGAGAAACTGTGCCTTCTCGACCTGGCTCAACTCAAAGACGTCGCCTATTTTATTGAATAATACTTTTGTTTTTTTGATGATGTACACGTTCGCTCCCGTTCCTTGAGTATGCGTGTCGCGCAGTATACTCACAATAGTTTTACAAAAAAAGCTGGAGCAAGTGGTATGACAGTTCCGACCAGTGGTTGGGTAGAGCGGTTATATAATAGCTTGAAAAGCTAGAGTCAGGGTAAAGCCTTTGGCTTAAAGATTTTCATAGCCAGGCGCAAATTGAGGGGCACAAATTGTGCAATATTCATAAATATTGGATAGTGCATTTATGCTTCTGTCATATAGGGCGCTCAAACTAACCTAGTTAGCAATGAAAGGGAGAGTAAAATGCAATTTGAGCGCGAAGGTGACTTTGAGTCGGTAGTGGGAGCGCGTGGCTACGAGCTTTATTATACGGTTGTGTTAGATGAATGCGGCAATGAAGTACCTATTACTCAGCAGATGATTGATCAGTTGTATGAACGCTTGTGTGCAGAAAATACGATTCGGCAGGCACTGTTGCGATAGTTTTATGATTTTTGTCAGAGTAGCTGGTTTTGTTTTTTACACTTAAATAGTTCACGCTTATATTCGATACCACTGATAATGGAATTTAATAGTAGTAGCGTGCGTTTGTGTAGCTCTTGGCCCTCTCGGTAATCGGCCTTGGCAATGAAGTCGACTCGCCCTGCGCCGAGCAGCTCTTGGCAAATGCTCCGTTGGCGTTCATTTTTGTCCTTGTAGACCGCAATAGCATGCCCACCCTCTTTTTTCGCTAGGGCCATGCTGGGCACATCAGTGAGCCCATCGCCAATGTAGATAATATTGTCAAAGGGCACGGGCCGTTCAGACTCACCCATATGGCCGTTGATAGACTGGCTGAGGTTTTCTATACCCTTGTTGATGCGGAATAAAAACTGCGTTTTACTAGTGTCGGTGATGACGAGTTTGGGGAAGGTGGCTATGCCTTGAAAGTTAAAGTAGTACTCCGATGCATAGATATTGGCAAATTTATCCTTGATTTCAATGCCTTCCAAAATTTCCTTCATGCCGGCAGAGACAACGTAGTGTTTAACTTTGGTGTAGGGGCTGCGCTGGGCGATGTAGTCATTGACCAGGTCAAACCACTGCTCTACCCCCGCATAATACTTGATGTGGCTGGCTAGCTCGGCGTAGTCCTTGCGGGTGATGTTGACCTGCTTTTCTTGGGCTTTTTCCAGTAGCTTGCGCATATACACCAACATGTTCTCTGCGCCTGTCTCACGCACTTCCTTGCCGACCTCTGCCCAGAAGCTATCCGCATCGATACCCAGCTTGGGTAAGATGGCGTAATCCTGCATAGGCTTGGGGGTTAAGGTGCCGTCAAAGTCATAAACGATGGCGATGGTGTCTTGGATGAATTGCTTAGTCATAGGGCGAGTATAAAAGCTTTTAATAAAAAGGGTGTAACAAATGTTTACCCTTTGTACGGCTCAGCTTTGCTAGGCTGCTAGAAAAGAGGAAGTAATATGTCTGAATATTTACATCAACATGTACTAGTCATTGATGACGACGACGATATTTTAAGTTTCATGTTTGACAATCTGCGAGCCTTGGGCTGTGAACATATTCATGTGGCTAAAAATGGCGAAAAAGCCCTTGAAATACTTCAACTGAATAAAGTCGAGATGATCTTCACCGATATAAATATGCCCGCCATGGACGGTATAGAGACAATCAGCATGCTGTCGAAGGCGAAGTATAGAGGGGGAATTAGTGTATTAAGTGCGCAAGGGCAAGGGGTGCTACGCTCAGTGATGAAAATAGCGGAGCTAAACGGGCTAAAGTGCATAGCGGCTATACGTAAAGATAATTTAGATCTTGAGAAAATATCACTTAGCTTAAAGCTAAATAAAGAACGCAGCTCACCTATCAACATAAATATGCAGTCTACAGTGCGAATCGAGGAGCTTGAGACGGCTATGGCGCGTAATGAATTCTATTTTGTGGCGCAGCCAAAGGTGGCTGTTCGCAGCGAAAAATGGTTGGGCGTAGAGCTGTTGATTCGTTGGAAGCACCCACAAAAGGGTGAGATGCCCCCCAATACTTTCATTGATGCGCTGGTTGAATCACATTTATTATCTGAGTTTAATCGCTGGGTTTGTCGTGAGTCGCTAAAAGCGTCGGCTCAGCTGATTAAGAAGTACCCTGGGCTGAACGTGGCAATCAATTTTTCTACGCCCTGTTTTGCTGAAGCAGATTTTTTTGAGGAGCTTTTATTACAGGCGCATACGCTAGACCTGCCTTTTCAGCAGATCACTCTTGAAATAACAGAGCGTCACCCCTTTAAAGAGGGGCGGGCTTTAGAAGCACTGACTCGATTGCGCCTTAGAGGCTTTAACTTGGCTATTGATGATTACGGAGTAGGTTTTTCAAACCTTGAGAAGATGTACCAAGGCCCATTCTCCGAGCTGAAAATGGACATGTCGTTTGTTAATCTGGCAGTACAAGAGAGGCCTGCGCGAAAGGTCTTGTCTCGCTGTGTTGATATTGCTCATGATATGGGCATGCTGGCTACTGCCGAAGGAGTTTCGTCACAAGAACATTGGGACTTAGTCAAAGAGCTTGGTTTTGACTGTGCTCAGGGTTTTTACATTGGCAAGCCTAAGTCGTGTGCAGACTTAGGTGCTTGGTCTGCAGATTGGACGGGCCTTGTCCGTGAACCTTTGTGAGCTTAAAGCTGGCCTAAGCGGACATTGCCCTTGTCTTTAGCTGTCACTGTATTGTGGTGTAGATAGATTAATTTACACCTATCAAAACAGGAGATGGATCATGAATAAAAAATGGTTAGATATGTTGGCGGGTTACGGCTCGCATCATCAAAATACTACTAATGCGATTATGCATATTATCGGTGTGCCGTTCATTATGTTGGGTGTATTAATACCCTTAACATGGCTAGGCATTGACGTGATGGGCTGGAATGTCAGTGTTGCGTTGCTGGTCTATATTGCCCTAGGGACTTTTTACTTTTCCTTGGATAAGGCCTGTGCAGTGCTTTTCTTAGTTTATGCGGGTGTTGTACTGTATGGAGCCAATTTCATAAGTGCTGACTTCCCCTCTAGCCAAGCGTGGATGATCAGTGGTGCGAGCTTTTTTGGGGGTTATATTTTCCAGTTTATAGGCCACGGCATTGAAGGCAAGGCTCCTGCTCTGATGAAACACCCTGTGCAATCACAGGTTGCTGCACCACTATTCATCGTTGTAGAGCTGTTCAAGTTGATGGGTGTGAAAGAAGATATGTTTGACGCTATGCAGGCCCGTATTCAGGAGTGGGAGCAGGCCTAGTCACTCTGCTTGGTATTCCTTGGGCGTTTTCCCTGTCCACCGCTTGAAGGCGCGATAGAAGGCGCTGGGCTCGGCATAACCCAGCAGGCTAGCAATGTCCTCTTGGCTAAGCTCCTGCTGGGCCAAGTAGTCTATAGCTCGCTCCTTGCGTAGTCCGTCGACTATGTCTTGAAACTGACAGTCTTCCTCTCCTAGGCGGCGCTGTAGTGTGCGGGCTGATACGTTGAGTTGCTTGGCTACCCAGTTGCGATTAATTTCTCCTTGGCTCAGGCAGGACTCCACTAGGGGCTTTACTCGTTGTTGCCAACTGGCTTGACTGAGGGTTTTGAGTAGACGCTCGGCAAACTCTTCGTGTAGTGCCCCCAAGCCTTGGTCATTCAGCTGTTGCAGCTCGAATAACTGCTTGTCTATGTGAATAGCATTACAGGGTTGAGAGAATACTATCGGGCAATCAAAATACTGGCTGAATAGCCTATCCGCATTACTTGGCCTACTCTGGCTGAAGGATATCTTTAAAGGCTGGTATTGCTGACCTAGGGCCCACTTCAATACGGTATGTAGGGTAGCAATAGCGGCGTGTAATTGTTGCTCGTGAAAGGCGTGGTGCTCCGGCTTCGGCTTGTATGCTAAGAGTGCGCCATCCTCCTGCATTTTCACACTTAGTTCACCGCCATCACTGATCAGGCGGTAGTAGCGCTGTGCTTTACTCAAGCCCTCAAGCAGAGTGGCGCTGTTCAATACGATGTAGGAGACGATATTTAAATGCGCAGGTGTCATGGTGCTACCCATACGCAGGCCAAAGTCATCAGACCGGGTTTTTTGAATGGCGTGATGCCATAGTTGTACTACTTCGTCTAAGTCGTAGCGCTCAAGCTCGCCAATGCGGATAGGTTGTAGAGGGGATGTATTGAGCAGCTGCTCGCGGCCGAGCGAAAATTGCTCAGCCGTTTGCAAGATGTGTTCAACCCAGGGTTTGGATACAGTGGCCATGGGTTGATCATACAAAAAAAAATTAGAAAAAAGTAGTTAGGCTACTTATTTGACGCTTCAAGCTTAGAGACCCTGGTGTCTACTCTTTCAACGGACACTTTTAGTTGGGTTTTTAGCTGCTGGGCAAACTGCGATACGCGCAGTTCTTCTATGGCCCAGCGAGTTTCCTCCGCCTGTGGTTCGGGTAGCTTGTCCCAGAGCTTTTGGTAGCGCAGCCACAGTGGAAGAATTTCTGCGCGACGCAAGCGGTCTTTATCCGGGGCTTGGTCAATTGTATCTAGGCGCAGGTTGATAGCTTTTAGGTAGCGTGGGTAGTGCTTCAACCATTGAACGGGTGTGTCGGACAAGAAGCCAGGGTAGAGCAGCCATTGAAGCTGGGTCTCTATATCCTGTACGGCTTCTGCCCAGCTTAATGAAATGCTTGATTTGATACGTTTGCGTACCTCGTGAAATTCACGGAACACATCGACTAGTAATTTACTGAGTTCAGTGGCCTCTGTCACCAGTTCACTTTTGCCTTTGGCAACAGCCAGTTCAAAATCTTGGTGGTTGTTAGGCATCTCCTTATGGTTCAGAAAAACTCGCTCAGTAACCGCGTTAACCACGTCGTCTATTAGCTCGTCTTTATTGCCAACCGGGGTATACCACAGGGCTATTTGTTGCACGTCAGGGATGTTGCGTCGCAGATATTTAATTTGCTCGCGCAGTTGCAGTTGAAAAAGCTTACGCAAGCCTGCACGGTGACAGTGACGCTGTTCTTCTTGTGTATCAATCAAGCGGATGGATACGTCTTCACCGTTGTCTATAAGGGCGGGGAAGCCTTTTAGCCTTACACCATTTTGCTCAAATTCAACCAGCTCTGGCAATGAGCCAAAATCCCAGCGTTTGATATTGTCACGTTCTAAGTCGTGATAGTCGGTATTGTAATAGTCAGACTCGGCATGCTCGGTCAGGTCGATTTTAAGTTGTTTAAGGCTGCGTCCTGTGTCGAGTATTTTGTCATTACTGTCAGAGACAACAAAGCGCATACGCTGATGTTCTTCCAGCATTGCCTCGTTAAATATACTGTCTTCAATATTGTTGCCGCTGATTCGGGTCAGCTCTTGGGCCAGTTGCGTAAGCAGGCTACCTTGGTAGGGCCGCAGTTCAGGCAGGACTTTTTTTGCGTATTCCGGTGCGGGTACAAACTGGGTGCGTAAGGGCTTGGGCAGAGATTTGATTAAAGCAATAATCTTACCCTCGAGCATGCCGGGTACTAGCCATTCACAAAATTCTTCCGGTATTTGCTTGATCGCTGCAGCAGGGGTATGCAAGCTGAGGCCATCGTCAGCAGCGCCTAAGTGAAAGTGATAGCTGAGCGGAAGCACTAGACCATTAATGTCTAGTTTGTTGGGAAACTGTTGTGTGCTGAGGTCGTAATCGGGCTCGGATATGCAGTCGCGACGGTTCAAAAACAGGCGCTGAGCGTCATTGCGCTCCACTTGCTTGCGCCACTTGTCGAAATCGCTCGCATTAAAAATAGTATCAGTGACAGCGTTATCAAAAAAGTCGATACGAGACTGTTCATCAAGTATTAGATCACGTCGCCTAGCCTTGGCTTCTAAATCTTCTATTTCGCTAAGCAGCTTACGATTGTGGCGCATAAAGAGCGCCCCCGTTTCTAGCTGCATATCAGCAAGAGCGTCACGAATAAATAAGCTGTGTGCTTCTGCGGGGTTGATGTTGCCGTAGTTGACACGCTTCTTAGGGTTGATGACGAGGCCATATAGAGAAATTTTTTCAAAGGCTTTTACGTGTCCTGATCTGCGGTGGAAGTAGGGGGCAGAGTGGCTGCGTTTGAGCAGGTGGTCGCCTAGCTGCTCAAGCCAGCGGGGGTCAACCTCTGCCACGGTATGGGCAAATACTTTGCTCGTTTCAAATATCTCTGCAGCCATTAGCCAGTTGGCTTTCTTCTTTACACCTGAGCCCGGGAATACTTGGAAGCGCCGGTTGCGCGGGCCGAGGTAAATGTTTTTTTCGTCCTTTAGGCCAATATTGCCCAGCAGCCCAGTGAGCAACGCACGATGAATTTGCTCATAGGTGGCGGGCTCGGGATTGGCTTTTAATTTTAGCCCCTTGGAGGCATCGAATAGTTGTTTGCGAGTATCGCTCCATTCACGCATGCGCATATAAGCTAAAAAATTAGTGTGACACCATTTGCGCAACTGGTTTTGGGTGAGTTTTTCACGCTGCTGTTGGTAGTGCATCCACAAGTTTAGCAGGGCGATAAAGTCGGAGCGTTCATCAGCCCACTGGCTATGCTTTTCATCTGCCGCGCCGCGCTGATCGTGGGGCCGCTCACGTGGGTCTTGTGTGCTTAGAGCTGATGCAATGGTTAGCATTTCCTCTAGACTGTGCTCCTTGGCTCCTGCCATTAGCATGCGCGATAGCTTGGGGTCGATGGGCAGACGCGCCATCTGCTTGCCCAGTGCCGTTAGGGTGTTTTGCTTGTTGAGTGCACCTAACTCAAATAATAGCTTGTAGCCGTCATTGATAAAGCGGCTGTCAGGCATGTCGAGAAAGGGGAATTGGTAAATGTCGCCTAGCTGCAGTGACTCCATTTGCAAAATGACCTCGGCGAGATTGGTGCGCAATATTTCTGGTTCGGTAAACTCCTCGCGCTGCTCGAAGTCGTCTTCATCGTAAAGGCGAAAGCACACGCCAGGAGCGACACGGCCACAGCGCCCCTTGCGCTGATTGGCTGAGGCTTGGGATATGCGTTCAATCGGCAGGCGCTGAATTTTACTGCGGTAGGAGTAGCGCGATAGCCGAGCCAAGCCAGAATCGATTACATAGACAATGCCTGGCACGGTGATAGATGTTTCGGCGACGTTAGTCGACAGTACAATACGGCGGCGCCCGCCGGTGCTGAATATACGTTGCTGGTCCGATGCGGATAGCCTGCCGTAGAGCGGTAGTACGTCTAAGCCACGATAGTTCTGCTTACCCACATAATCAGCGACCTCCCGTATGTCGCGTTCACCCGGCAGAAAGACCAGAATATCTCCAGGCCCTTGGTTGACAATTTCATCAACGCAGTTGACCACCCCTTGGCGAAGACTGGTTTCTTGGTCGTATTCATCTTCGTTTCTGGTATCGGCCAAGCTGCGGTACTGTACTTCTACCGGAAAGGTTCTGCCCTCCACCATAATCATAGGCGCATCATCGAAGTGCTTGGAGAAGCGTTCGGGGTCAATGGTCGCCGAGGTGATGATGACTTTTAGGTCGGGGCGCTTCGGTAGTATGCGTTTGATATAGCCGAGCAAGAAATCAATATTTAGACTGCGTTCGTGGGCCTCGTCAATAATGATGGTGTCGTATTGCTCTAAGAAGCGGTCGCGCTGTGTCTCCGCTAACAAGATGCCGTCGGTCATCAACTTGATATAAGTACTTTCAGAAACTTGATCAGAAAAGCGCACTTTAAAGCCTACATTCTTACCCACCTCCGTGTGTAGCTCTTCCGCAATACGCGCTGCCACTGAGCGCGCCGCGATACGCCGTGGTTGAGTATGTCCAATTAGGCCGCTTACGCCTCGCCCCAGCTCTAGGCATATTTTAGGTAGCTGAGTAGTTTTTCCTGAGCCTGTTTCGCCACACAGAATAACTACTTGGTTCTCAGATATAACGGTTTTTATCTGTTCGCGCTCGAGTACGACAGGAAGCGCGTCGTCGTAGCTGGGCGAGGGCAGGTTCTGGGCACGTAGCTCACGCTGCGCAATGGATGCGGATAACCTCGCAGACAGTGCTTCTAGCTTATCTGCTTCCGTTGCCTTCAGTTGTGTGAGTGTTCGACGTAAACGGAATTGGTCCGCCCGCATGGCGAGTGGGACTTGCTGTTTAAGATCGGTAATAGGTGGGACTGAGTTGGACACGGTAAAAATTAAAAGGGTAGCAAGATGCAGTCCAGTATATCAAAGATTATGTGTTGTACGCATTATAGTGCGTAACACTTTTGTCCCGTCGCACTGGCTGGAGTTGCTTGCATGAGCCCTAGTAGCCGCTTATTTTTACAGTAAGTCGACCCATTTATGGCCGAGGGTAGATGTGGTTGTGCGGTTTGCGCGGACATTTTGCTGGTAGGTTGTTATATCATCATCACTGTCTTCAGAAACCATTTCTACAAACTGACTGTCTATTGTGGACTCTATGCGTAAACGGCCGACAAATGGTCGAAAAGATTTTCGTGTTTGCTCTAGAGTCTTAATGTCGGCTTCTAATTGAATAATAAGGGCTGCATCTTGCAAGCCGCTAGCTTTGCTTTTCTCTATAGCTAACGCGTCTTTTTTGGCCTGGATAGCTTCATCTTCGCTGGCAATGAGGGCGGGATCTCCTGAAAATAGGGAGTGGTTGTTGACTAGCTGGCCTGTAACCTGAGTTGTTGTATCGGTACGCAATAGTCCTGTGGCGGCAGGGGTAGAAAAAATCAGGTGGTGTTCTATTGAGTAGCTATTGTTATTGGTGTGTAATTTGACAATAGACTCGCCACTATTAATTGTGGCCGTTTGGGCATTGAAATTAATAGTGTAGTTGCGGTATGAGCTTGTAATACTGCTAAAGTTTAAGTCTGCGTCTACCGAGCCTTGAATATCACCGCTATACTGATAAATCTGGCCAGTGCTTAAATTCACTAAATTGATATTTTTGTGCTGAATATCTAGTTTATATATACGATTGCTTAAGGCAGTAACTTTACTGTTGATCTGCCCTGTGACGCGGACATTTCCGGTATTTAATGTGCACATGTCATAGGTCTCAGTGATGCTGTCTCCTGTGTCTAGGGAGCCTACGCTACCCACGTCAATGAAGTTGGCGGCATAAGTTCCAGAGCTGCATGGTGACGCATAATTGGGCGCGCTAACCACGGTGTTGCGCGTGAGAAGCTCACCGTTATGCAGGGCGATAAATTGTTGCATACCTAGTTTGGCAAAGGCCTGAGCGTTTTCTGTGTTGATGCTGGTGGATGTCGGCGTCGTGTTGCGTTTATCCGCACATGCAGTGAGTAGCGCACTTGATGTAATAAAGATAAATAAAATACGCATTATTCGTTCCTAGCTTTTAGTTTGTTTGCGAACGGGCTTTAAGCCCTGCTTCCTAAGACCTTTTTCAGCGCGACTTAGTTCATTGCCTTTGCTGTAAGGGCCAACCCATATGCGATAAATGTTATCGCCACCCTGTTTGATACGTGTAGGCCAATTTTTTAGTATTAGCTCAACTTTCTGCTTTTCCGCACCCTCTTTTTTAGAGAAAGCACCTACCTGTAAGTAATATAGATGTGTATCTACAGCCTTGGGGACGGCAGATTTTGGCTTGCTGCCTATATTGACGTCTAAGTTTGGGGATACGTTAACTTGTAACTCGGGCAGCATTTTATAGAAATCAAATTCAGGCTTACTTGGCGAGGAATTTGGGTTTTGGCGCACTTCGCGAGTATCTTTGTTGCGCTGAGCGCTATTCTCAATGGCAGCCTTTATGTCGATTTTTCCGCTGTCCTGCTGGCTTAAAAAAACCAAAAACGCGACAAACAAGCCAATTATTAAGCCTGCGATCAAGTAAACCCATGCTGGTTTTTGCTGCTTTGCCATTTTCTACTGCTCTATAAACGTGTGCGTATATTAGACTATCCGCATAGCGCTGGCGAGGGTATTAGCAGCTTCATTATTCTAGCTAATTGAGTAAAAAATTGACCGGCAGAGAGGCAATAAAGTCCTGCTGATGGAGTCCTGCGGGGGCGGGTGGCAAGGGGGAGGCGTTTTTTAGCATTTGCATGGCAGCCACATCTAGGACTTTTTGCCCAGAACTCGATTTAATGGATTGGCTGAGTAGGGCCCCTGTGGCGGACCATTGAAAGCTGACTTCTACTGAGCCCTGTAAGCGACGGCGGCGCGCTGCGCGGGGGTAGCGCTGTTCTTTTTGGATTCGCTGTTTGACTTGGCTTAGGTACTGGCTAAGTAGCTGTTGACGGGCATCTAGATTAGAGCTGACTTGCTGGGGTTGTTGTCGCTCCTCTTCGACCTTCTGTCTTACTGCTTGAGGCTCAGGAGCTGGTTTGGCAGGCTTTGTTGCTGCTTTTACGGGAGATGGGGTGGTTGTTGGCGGGATATGTGCTTGTTCCCGAACCGGCTCAGGCTCGATCAGCTCAGGGGCTGTGGCGATTTGCAGCTGAATTGCCTGGGGCGATTTTTTGGCCGAGCTGTCACGCATTGGCTCGGGATACATGGCGAACAGTAGAGCTCCATGCAGCAATAAAGCCAGAACGCAGGCTGGCCACAGAGCCCTTGTGCCTGTTTTGTGTTCGCGGATTGTCCAGCCAAGATTGTGCATGGCGCAATTATAAAAGCAGCTGTGTGTAAAGTTGTGTCATATGCCACAACCTTGTGTGAAAAAGCCCCTAGAATACGCGCCATATCAATCGTTGTTTGGAAATGACATGAAGCATCCACTACTTGCCTTAACTGCATGCAGTTTTTTATTGAGCGTGCAGGCCGAAGAAATACAGCTTAGTCCTATCGATGTGCGGGGTATTGCCGCCGAGCATGTTTCCGCTAGCCACACGGCGCCCAGTCTTCCGCAGGCACAGAAAAAAGCCTTGGAAACAGCGGGCGCGGTGTCGGTGTTGGATGCTGAACGTTATCGTAACGGCCGCGCGGCCGGGCAAGATGATGTATTGAAATTGGTGCCCGGTGTATTTGTACAGTCGGACAATGCCGCAGATGATACACGCATATCTATTCGTGGCTCAGGCTTGAGCAGCCGCTCCTTTGGTCGTGGAATCAGTAGCTTCCAAGACGGAGTTCCTCTGGGGCGACTAGATAGTGGCACAACGGCTCAGTTGATAGATGTGCTTGCCTACGATCATATTGAAGTGCTGCGCGGCGCTAATGGCTTGATATTGGGCTCACCCTCACTCGGTGGTGCGATTAACTACCACAGTAAAACTGGCCACAATGCATCACCATTCACTGGCCGCTTAACACTAGGCGAGAACGGCTACAGCAATACACAGATTTCTGCGGGGCAAGTGATTGGCGCAGCCGGCTACTTTGTGTCTTTGAGCAGCTTGCAGGTCGACGGATTTCGTGAAAATCAAGAGAGTGACAACCTACGCCTGAATGCTAATTTTGGTTATAAAGTTAATGAAAATATTGAAAACCGTACTTATCTGATTGTGGCGGATGCGAATGCGGAGCTGGCGGGAACGGTTTTGAAAGAAGATCTTAAGGTGCTGCGTGAAAAGGCAGCTGATAGAAACCTTAAGTTCAACGCGGATAGAAACTGGAAAGATATTAGTCTAGCGAATAAAACATCTTTGATAAATGACAATAAAAAATTGGAATTATTTATCTCAGCTAGCAAGACCGAGCTAGATCATTTACCAACCCCTTTTACCGGAATAATTGATAACGACTATAGCCAGAGTCGAGCGGGGATTAAATATAACGTTGCCAATGAGAGCAATGACTTGACTTTTGGCGTTCGTATTGGACATCAAGATAATGATGAGTCCCGCTTTCGTCATGCTAATGGGGGGCAAACAAAGGCTTTAAAGGCACATGATGCAAGTTTGAAAATTAATAATATTGAAGTCTTTGCGGATAATGAATATCTCCTCACGGATCAATGGGCCGTTCTCGCTGGATTTAATTATTTAGAGTCAAAAAGGGATTATGTGGATAATATTAAGAGCTGTGTAGACTCTACTTGTAAAATTTTTGAGCAGCCAACGATTCGTGATGGCGACCAGTCATTTAGCCTGACATACCGCGGTTTTAGTCCTAAGTTCGGTCTGCGTTTTAACTGGGCAGAGCAGCAATACGCCTTTGCAAATATATCTAAGAGCTTGGGAATGCCTAGCGGCAGCGAAATGAATACACGTACAGCTGTGGGAGAGTCTGCTCTTGATGAGCAAGTAGCAACCACATTTGAGCTGGGCGCTAAGGGACAGAGCGATACCCTATCTTGGGAAGTGACTTATTATTTATCTGAAATTGATGATGAACTTTTAGATCAAACGGTTAATGGCTCTGCAGTGATATTTAACTTTGACGAGACACGCCATGAAGGCCTAGAGACAGGTATAGAGTGGTTGGCGGGTAGCGACTTATTGCAAGAAGGCGATACTTTGATTTGGAGTGCGGTATATAACTGGTCTGATTTCACCGTAGAAAAATTTGCAGATGACACAAGCTTAGAAGGAAAAACTATCCCTCGTACACCCGAACATGTGGCTTACGTGGAGGCGGAATATATTATGGCGAATGGCCTGAGCATTATTCCTAATATACGTTATGTAGATAGCTATGAAACCACTTATGATAACAGTGGAGGCAATGCCTTTGATGTTGATGATCATAGTTTACTCGGCTTGAAGCTTAATTATGATGCGGGTAACGGCTTGTCTGCATTCATAGATCTACGTAATCTAGAAGATAAGGTTTATGCTGTTGATGCTGCGCCAACGGATACAGTTAAGTGCGCATTCGGCAAGTGCGCAACTTCGGCTAGTGTTAATCCAGGACAAGGCCGTACCGCTTACGTCGGTCTTCAGTACCAGATGTAAGGCTCCCCCTTTGTTATACGAACAGTGCCGCCAGGCCTTTAGCTTGGCGGCTTTTGTATTTTTGAGAAAACAGTCATGTTAAAAAAGCTCCACCTGTGGCATCGCAAGCTAGCTTGGTTACTATTAATTCCTGTCACCCTGTGGCTGGTTAGTGGCTTAATGCACCCGTTGATGTCGAATGTGTTTGTGGCCCCTACTCAGCAACGAGTCCTGCTAGAGCGCGAGATTGAGCTGCCAGAGCCGGGGCACATCAGCCTATCCGCATTAATGCAGCAGCACGATTTGGGCGTTATTGACCAGGCGCGACTAGTACATATAAAAGGCGTGCCTCACTACCAAGTTCAGCAACGAACGGAGCAATACGCTGATTTTTTCACTGCGCCGTACCAGGACTCGCAGCCTAACCCACATATTAAAGCGCGCTACTTTTCTGTGATTAGTGGTGCTGAGTTGCTCGATGGCGATGCTATTTATGCTCAGCAGCTGGCCCGCTATTTTTTAGCAGATGAAGACTCAGGCGTGCTAGAGCTAGAGCGGTTAGGTTCATTTGACACACAATACCAAAGCATCAATCGCTTGCTGCCCGTCTATCGTTTACGTTTTGAGCGAGACGATAAGGCGGATGTTTATGTAGATACCCTGCAAAGTCGCTTGGCAACATCCAATACAAAAGGCCGCCGCGTATTTAATTGGGTGTTCCGCTATTTGCATACATGGGCCTTTATGGGTGATAAGCACAGCTTGTTGCGACTGGTTCCTGTGACGCTGTTGATAACGGCTACGTTAACAATGGGCTTTGTAGGCTTGTTTATGTACGGTCTTATGTGGAAGCGTTTGCGCAAGCAAAAAGGCAATGAGAAAAAGCCGCTGCGTCGCTGGCATCGGCGCATTGCCTTGCTGATCTCTGTCAGTTTTATAGGGTTCGCGAGCTCCGGCCTGCATACCGTAATTATGAAGTATCAAAAGGCAGATGAGTTTTCTTTCCAAGCAAGTATGTCAATTGATGCGGATAAGCTGGCAATTGACCCCTTGGGCTTACTCAATGCAGGCGCAAAAAACTTTTCATTGGCCCGCGTTGGTGATGAAGTTTACTTTCAGTTGCACCGTGAGCGACAAGGTAAAAAATATCTACGCTATGTGAATGCGGCAACAGGAAGGGTGTGGGATAACGGCGATGCACAGTATGCGGAGTATCTAGCCAAGCAGGCAGTAGGGCTGGTAGATATTGAAGTAAAGTCAGTCAAGCCACGCAAGCATTTTGGCCATGATTATCCCGTGATATTTAAGCGCCTGCCAGTGCAGAAGGTCAGTTTTCAGCGCGACGATTGGTTGGGTTATTTTATTGAAACGCAAACGGGCCAAGTGGCAGGCCTGTCGAGCAAGCAGGGCTTCTTCCAGGCGATGCATTTTCAGTGGCTGCATAAATACCATTTCTTGGATAAGTTTATGAGTCGAGCTCAGCGTGATTTAGTAATGACGATTATTGCACTGTTGATCTTGTCTGTAGTTAGTATGGGTGGTGTGTTGCTATTTAAGCGCAAGGCTTAATAGCTGGGGTTAGCTTCCACGCTGATAGCGGTTAGCACGTCTGAAGGAGCCAAAGTCATTGAAGCGTATGCCTATGTCTCGCAGGGCCTGGTGTGCAGGCCTTTTGATTAACTCTCGTATATAGAAAGGTTGGCTCACGGTAAAATGATGGATGCTATGAGTGCTGCCAAAGTTGAAGCAAAATAAGTGTAGTGGGAAAAAGGACCAGTGATTAATAACTTGTGTTTGCTTCATCAGGCTGTCCACATCACCGTGGTAGTGCATATTAGTGGTGACAAAGTTCAATATGGCTTGGCGCAGCATATTAGGTATTAAATTAACCACCGCTATAAAGTTGATGACGGGTATGGCGTAGTCAGTAATCCAGCTATACCAGTTAATGGCAAAGACCGAGTCCAAAATGTGAAAGCTAAGAAAGCTCCCCCATAGGCCGTAAAAAATAAAGCCCATGGGAAACCCGCCAATAAAATTAACATAACGGGTGGAGTAAGTTTTTAGGTCTCTAAAGTGGCGGGAGAAAATATTTCCTGACAAAGAGGCATCTAACATGATCATGCTACGCACTAGGCCGTGTGGCATGCCATTGCCTATGATGCGCTCTTCAGTGTCATCAACCGTGCCGGACACCTTGTGGTGGTGTAAGTGGATTTTACGGCGCACCCATGGATTGATTATATTGCCGCGAAACAGCCACACTCCCACCATCATCACCGTGTTCATGAACTTGTTTTTTTTGAAGTACATATAATGAATTAAGTCGTGTTCAAGCTCGTGCAAAAAGGACGTGAAAATAGCATTACTTATTACGCAGGCCCAGGCGGGAATGGCGGCTATAAAATATAGCCATGCCGAGGCCAGTATTCCTATTATTGAACAGGTAAAAATACTAAACCCTATAACATTTTGTTTACGAAGCCATGGGTGTTTTATAAGGAGCGCCTGTTCTGCTTGCCGCGCCACTTTGCGCGCGTGGGCAATTTTCTGGTCGTCGTTCATGTCCTAAATACCGTTTAATAGTCTGCTTAGTAACAGCATAGGAGGTATGACTGGGAAGAGAAGTGACTTTGGTATAGCTTGGCGTTTCTTTGCAGCAGGTGACGGGAAGGCTTAGTCGGGGCTTAGTGATTGTAAAATGGCGTGCCAGCGTGAAATGTTCTCAAGCTTGTTGTGCTCAAAAAACAGTTCAAGCTGCTCTTCGTTATAGCTATTGGGTAGTAGTGCGCTAGGGTCACTGGGCAGGCTGGGGTCATTTTTGATGATGGTGAGCTGTTTGGCAAGGCGCACTTTATCTTGGTGCATTTTGATAAGGTTTTTAGTGCGAGTGGCGCCGCGAAATTTCATCTCGCTGATTGCATCGATATTGTTGAGTACCGTTTCTATATTGCCATATTTTGTCAGTACCCGTGCGGCAGTTTTCTCCCCGATGCCGGGCACGCCTTCGATATTGTCGGCTTTGTCTCCGCAAAGGGCGAGCAAGTCGGCAATTTGCGCAGGATAGACTCCCCACAGTTTGAGTATGCCTTTTTCATCTAGGCGACGGTTGTGAGCGAAATCCCACCAGACGTCGCCTTCGCGTACTAGTTGCGTGAGGTCTTTATCAGCGGTGATGATGGTGCAGTTGATGTCGTGTTTGCGCAAGTTGCGACTTAGGGTGCCAATGGCGTCGTCAGCCTCGTAGCGGTTGCTGACAAAGTTAGCCAGCCCAGCTAGCTCTGTCAACTCTTGGCAGGCGGCAAACTGGCTACGCAAGCCGGGCGGTGTTTCGGGGCGATGGGCTTTATAGCGGGGGTCTATCTCGCGCCTCCAGCAGTTCGTCATACGCTTATCGAAGGCGCAGGCGGTATGTGTAGGCTGTTCTTGCTCTAATAACTCTAGCAGCATATCCGCATAGCCGTGCAGTGCGTTGACCAGCTGGCCGTCGTTGTCTAAGCGATTGGCTGGCACGATATGCCAGCCACGGTAGATATAGATGCTGGAATCAATAAGGTAGGCGTGTTGTTTTGTCATAGGTGACTTCTATAAGGCATAAAAAACCCCGGGCTAGCCGGGGTCTTTAGTGCTTTACCTTACTGCCTAGTCAGCTAGGTGAGTAGGGATGATGCGTGCCACCTTGCTCTTGATTGCCGCGCGGCTAATCGCCGGAGGCAGGATCTTGATCAGGCGAGGGTCATTTGGCTTAGGAATGATGTATTCAGGGCCAAACTCCATGCTGTCTACGCCATAAGCCTTCACGACTTCAGCGGGGACTGGTTGCTGAGTCAGTTCGCACAGTGCTTCTACGCAGGCAATCAACATATCGTAGTTGATAGTGGTTGCTTGTACGTCTAGGGCGCCGCGGAAAATATAAGGGAAACCTAGTACGTTGTTTACCTGGTTGGGGTAGTCAGAGCGGCCAGTGGCTACAATCGCGTCGTCACGTACGGCTTTAACTTCCTCGGGGCGAATCTCCGGGTCAGGGTTGGACAGGGCAAACACTACAGGGCGCTCAGCCATAGACTTGATCATCTCTGGGGTGACAATGCCGGGGCCTGAAACGCCAACTAGCGCGTCGGCACCAGCCATTGCGTCTTCCAAGGTGCGCTTGCTAGTGTCGGGATTGGCGAACTCTTGTTTGTGCTCGTTTAGGTCAGTACGATCTGTAGTGATTACGCCCTTGCGGTCGATCATGTAGATGTTGGTTTTTGGCAGGCCGAGGTGCATCAGCATCTTCATGCAGGCGATGCCCGCGGCGCCTGCGCCAGTACAGACGACTTTGACGTCTTCGATTTTTTTGTTTTGTAGTACTAGAGCATTCATCATGCCGGCGGCAGTGATAACTGCCGTACCGTGTTGGTCGTCATGGAAGACGGGAATGTCTAGCTTCTTGTTTAAGCGGTTTTCAATTTCAAAGCAGTGCGGTGCGGCAATGTCTTCTAGGTTGATGCCGCCAAAGCCAGGGGCAATGCGTACGACTGTATCGATGAATTCTTCTGGAGTGTCACACTTTACTTCGATGTCGAAGACATCAACATCGGCGTAAATCTTAAATAGTAGTGACTTGCCTTCCATTACTGGCTTGGAGGCGAGTGCGCCCGTGTTGCCTAGGCCCAGAACGGCAGTGCCGTCGGTGACAATCAGTACCAGGTTGCCCTTGTTGGTGTACTTATAGGCATCTTGCTCGTCATTGGCAATCGCGCGCACAGGGGCGGCAACACCAGGGGAATAGGCGAGTGTAAGGTCGTCTTGTGTTGCGGCGGACTTAGTTACTTCGATGCCGATTTTTCCAGGCTTGGGAAGTTCGTGGTAATCGAGAGCGCGTTTTTTCAGATCGTCTTCGTTCTGCATGGCCAATCACATTAATGTCAAAATAAGGTCTGTCTTGCAAATATGCAGGCTTGTAGGCCTGCATTGCAGCCGTAAATGGGGGCTGCCGCATCAGATTGCTGAAGAGGCTCTGATGCTCACAAGAATGAGGGCGTAAAATAACGTATTTCACCCATATATGCACTATAAAAGCGTGGATTCAGTGAGTTTTTACAAGTGCATTCGATGGGCTTTCACGCCACAGGCTAGGTGCCTTTAGTGGTGGGTGGCCTCGGGCTTGGATGTTGCGGGCGTAGATGATTAATGTCAGGCACAAAAAAAGGCGCCAGAAGCGCCTTTTCATAGAGCAGAGCTCGACTAGCGCTTGAAGCGCTTGCGGAACTTGTCGACCTGACCAGCTGAATCCATGATCTTCTGCTTGCCCGTGTAGAACGGGTGGCACTTAGAGCATACTTCAATGCCCATAGCTTCTTTACCAAAGGTAGAGCCAGTTTCAAACTCGTTACCGCAGCTGCATGTAACTGTGAGTGTCTTGTAGTTGGGGTGTATGTCTGCGCGCATGGTACTTGCCCTAGAGCTAAATATAAATAAGGACGCGGAATATACGGCTTTTGTGCCGATACCGCAAGTGCTTTGTGAGTTTGTCGCGATAGGCGGTGGGTTTTAGGCGGATTTAATAGACGTACAAGCCCGTATTCAGCATAATCCTAAAAACTTATATTAATTAGGGAAGCTGGAGCATGTGGAAAAAAATCATCTTTAAGGCAGTGACTATGCTATTGATTTTCATGGGGCTGGGAAGCTATGGCGCGTACTTATCGGGTCAGCCGATTCCTATTTTCAACAGTAAAAACCTAGCTAGTATAAAGTCATCGCTAAATAATGTGCTAGAGAGCGTGAAGCCCGATAATATCGCTAAAACAACGAAGACGGTTGTCGAGGGTGAGCCGGAAAAATTGTTTTTTAAATGGACGTCACCGAGTGGCCAGACCCAGTTTGGTGACACGCCTGCAGCGGACGCTCAAAATATAGAGGTGATTCGTGGAAAGGATCTACGTGGTAATGTTGTGGCTGCAACGAAAATTCCAGAGCCGGAGCCTGAAGAAGAGCGCCAGGCGGACAATACAGGTTCCAGTATGTCAAATCCCTATAGTCCTGAGGGTGTGAAAGAGATCATGCAGAAGGCTAGAGATGTAGAGAAGTTAATGCAGGATCGTGCAGCGCAACAAGAAAAGATGATGGGAGAGCTTTAGTAGTTCTCTCTTTTTGCCTCTACGAAGATTAGCTCGTTACTCATATCCACATGTAAGAGCAACAAGATCGGTGCGCAACATACTTGGCAATCTTCCACATACTCCTGCTCACTGACCGAGGGGTCAGCGCTAATGAAATAATGGGCGCTGCAATGCGGGCAGGTGATTTCAACATCGCGTAAATCGGCAGCAAACATTGGGAACCTCAACTTATTAACAGTGGCTGCCTCTGCAGGGCCGCCGTGTTATTAAAGCTTAGTTGAGGAGCGCAAAGCTGCTGCACACTGGCGTCTAATGCCAACTCATTTGGTCTTGATGTATATTACAAAAACTCAGCTACAACATCGTTCAGGTAGCGCACACCTAAATCGGTAGGCTGGATCAGCTCTTTGCTTGAATTCAGCAGGCCTTTTTGTGCCAGTGAGTCTAGCTGGGTTTGGATGCCACTAAGAGCTAAACCTGTACGCTGTTGAAACAGCGCCGGAGCAAACCCCTGGTTGAGGCGCAGAGCATTCATCATGAATTCAAAGCCCAGCTCGTCTACGCGTATGATTTTATTGTCATCAAGGCATTCAGTCTTGCCTGCATAGCGCATGAACTTATCCGGTGTTTTGACCTTGCTGCGTCGTACCACCTTGTCCGTATAAGTCTGCTTGCCGTGGGCGCCAGCGCCAATGCCAATGTAGTCGCCAAACTGCCAGTAGTTACGGTTGTGCAGGCATTGCTTACCTGTTTGGGCATAGGCAGATACCTCATAGTGCCCGTAGCCATATTCAGATAGCAGCTCTTGGCAGCCGCGCTGCATCTCCCATATATCGTCATCTTTAGGCAGGGCGGGCGGGCGGTAGAAAAATGCTGTGCCGGGTTCTAAGGTGAGCTGGTAGTGGGAGATATGGTTGGGCTGTAAGTCGATGGCGGTTTGAATATCGGCGCGGGCCTGAGCAATGCTTTGGCTGGGTAGGCCAAACATCAGGTCTAGGTTAAATCCCTTGGCATCGGCAAAGCCTGCTTGATGGGCGTACTCTGCAGCGCGTATAGCTTCGCCGCTATCGTGAATGCGCCCCAGCCTTGGCAGCATATCCGCATTGAAGCTTTGCACGCCGATGGATAATCGGTTCACTCCCGCAGAGCGAAAGCCTTCAAACTTACCCACCTCTATCGTGCCCGGGTTGGCCTCTAGGGTGATTTCGATATCATCGTCAAAGGCAATGCGTTGCTGTACCCCCTCGAGTATTTTGGCTATGGCCTCGGGGCTAAATAGGCTAGGCGTGCCGCCACCAAAAAAGATACTACTCAGCTTGCGACCCTGCGCACAGTCTATCTCCGTATCTAAGTCGCGCAATAGGGCGTCTACATACTCTTGCTCCGGTAGCTCCTTGCGCTCATGGGAGTTGAAGTCGCAATAGGGGCATTTACGCACACACCAAGGGATGTGTATGTACAGGGATAGCGGTAATGCGGATGGGCTGAAGATGGGCACTTAGCGCAGTTGCTCCAGCAATTTGCGCATGGCCTTGCCGCGATGACTGAGCTGATTTTTCTTGTCTTTGGCTAGCTCTGCTGATGTGCAGTCCAGTTCAGGAATATAAAACAAGGGGTCATAGCCGAAGCCATTTTCTCCGCGAGGTGCATCTAAGATTATGCCTTCCCAAGTGTCGTGCACGATTAAAGGTGCGGCGTCATTGGGGAAGCGGAATAGGGCTAGGGCGCAGTGAAAGCGTGCGGTGCGTTTGCCTGAGGGCTGGCCACGCAGCTCGTATAGCATCTTGCGATTATTGCTTTCATCGGTGGCATTCTCACCGGAATAGCGCGCCGAGTAAATACCCGGCGCACCCTGTAAGCAGTCCACTTCCAAGCCCGAGTCATCGGCGACAGAGGCCCAGCCCGAGTGCTGGGCGGCGTTGCGCGCCTTGATAATGGCGTTTTCCACAAAGCTTAAGCCGCACTCGTCGGCCTCGGGAGTATTGAAGCGCGACTGGGCCAGCACTTCTACACCGAGTGGATCGAGAATGGATTGCAGCTCGGCAATCTTACCTAGGTTGCCCGAGGCGAGGACGAGCTTATTTTCGCGTAGTTTCATTTGTTACTAGCTAGCCAATGCCGCTTTCTGCAGTTCAAACAACTCGTTAATGCCCTTGCTCGCAAGGTCTAACATTTCGTCCATCTCTTCACGACGGAAGGCGTGGCCTTCGGCGGTACCTTGCACTTCAATAAAGTGACCGGCGTCATTCATGACCACGTTCATATCAGTCTCTGCGTTGGAGTCTTCTGGGTAGTCTAGGTCTAGTACCGGAGTACCTTCAAAAATACCGACAGAGACCGAAGCAACCATGCCCAATAGTGGGTTTTTCTTGATCAAACCTTTAGCCAGTAAGCCATTGATAGCATCGGTTAGTGCAACATAGGCTCCAGTGATAGAGGCGGTACGTGTGCCGCCGTCAGCTTGGATCACGTCACAGTCCAAGGTGATCTGGCGCTCGCCTAGAGCTTCTAGGTTAATCGCGGCGCGCAGGCTGCGACCAATTAGGCGCTGAATTTCTTGGGTGCGCCCAGACTGCTTGCCCCGTGCGGCTTCGCGGCCCATGCGGCTGTTGGTGGAACGTGGCAACATGCCATATTCCGCCGTTACCCAACCCGAACCTTTGCCGCGTAAAAAACCGGGCACGCGCTCGTCGATGCTCGCTGTGCACAATACCTTAGTATTGCCGAACTCAACCATCACCGAGCCTTCGGCGTGCATGGTGTAATTGCGGGTGATTTTAACATCGCGTAACTGATCGGCAGTGCGGCCGCTGGGGCGTAGGCTCATGGTTTTATCTCGGTAGGATTAACAGTGGGTGGATTTTGCCACAATGGCGCTAAGATTGCTCATGCGGATATGCCGCCAAGGACGGCGGTGAGTAGAGCAACGCAGGCGCAGTTGCCGAGGCTGAAAAAGCCTTTTTCAGCCTATCCGCATCAAAAAGCGCTGAGACTTGTATGGCCCTGTGGCAGAATCTCTGCATCTATATAAGGAGCACAGCATGATCAAAAGCATGACCGCCTTTGCGCGCAGCGAAGCGCAGGGGGATTGGGGTAGCCTAGTCTGGGAAATTCGCTCGGTGAACCACCGCTACTTAGAAGTGTTTGTGCGCCTGCCGGAAGAGCTGCGCGGCATAGAGCAGTCCGTGCGCGACACGGTCGGCAAGCAGTTGCGTCGTGGCAAGGTAGAGCTGAACCTGCGCTATAAAGCGAACCAAGGCACTGCGGCTGCAGTAGAAGTGGATGAGGCCTTTGCTCAGTCGGTGATCGCCGCATCTGACCAGCTGGGCATGTTGATGGGGGGCGCGCCTAGCCCCAGCCCTTTAGAAATTCTGCGCTGGCCCGGAGTTGTGAAAGAAGTACAAGCGGATTTATCCGTTGTGAAAACCGCGGCACTAGAAGCCTTAAATACTACCTTGGTCGAGTTGATAGGCACGCGCCAGCGCGAGGGCGAGCGCACTAATGATATGTTCACGCCGCGCTTGGCGAGCATTGACGAAATCGTCGCCAAGGTTGGTCTTCGCAGACCGCTGGTATTACAGGCCATACGTGAAAAGCTTCAGGGGCGAGTGGCGGAGCTGGTTGCAGATGTCGATACGGATCGCTTGGAGCAAGAGCTAGTCATGCTGGCGCAGAAGCTAGATGTGGAAGAAGAGCTAGATCGCTTAAAGGCCCATGTGCAAGAAGTACGCGATGTATTGAAGCGCAAAGAACCTGTGGGTAGGCGTTTAGACTTTTTAATGCAAGAGCTGAATCGTGAGGCGAATACCCTAGGTTCTAAGTCGGGTGACGCGGAGACTACGCAGTGTGCAGTTGATCTTAAGGTATTGATTGAGCAGATGAGGGAGCAGGTGCAAAATATAGAATGATGAAAGGCTATTTTGAAATAGGCATCTATCAGCCTAAATACGAAGAAAATATTGGCACTTTGCTGCGCTCAGCCTACCAGTTAGGCGCTGCAGGCGTCTTTACCGTCGGCAAGCGCTATCGCAAGCAGGTAGGCGATGTTTTCAATATCGCCAAGCATGTACCTCTGCGCCACTATGCGGATATGTCAGAGCTGCTGGCGGCGCGGCCCGAGGGGGCAAATTTGATTGGCATCGAGAAGGGCGGGCAGCCAGTGTCGGGGTTTACTCACCCTAAACGAGCGATTTATTTGCTGGGCGCTGAGGATTACGGCCTACCTACTGAGATTGCCTCACAATGTGATGCGCTGCTAACACTGGATGCGATTCGCGAACCCATGTATAACGTGTCTATCGCGGGCAGTATTATAATGTATGACCGCATGTGCATAACCAAATAGGAAGATACAATGGCTGAAACCGTTGATGAATTGACCGTTGAGTACTTTGAAGGCACTCAGCAAACTGTAAAAGAGTTGGATAAAGTGGTTTTGACCAAGGGCGCTTGGGCGACGTTGATGTACCGCTACCAAGATTTGGACCGCAAGAAAGAAGAGTTTGGTCCTATCAAATATACAATTCGTCGCTATCAGAAGCGCAACGGCACGTATATGCAGAAATCTAAGTTCAATATCTCTAGTGCTGATCAGGCACAGAAGATTATTGATACTTTAACCACTTGGGTTGCTGAGTAAGCCTCTCGCCCTGGTTGTTGATAAAAACGGCGATCATTGATCGTCGTTTTTTATGCTGGATTAGAAAATGAAAAATAGCTTAAAACCTTATATTGCCGAATTGATTGGCACCTTTGCCCTCGTCTTGGCAGGCACGGGCGCTATTATTGTTAACGACGTTAGCGGTGGTGCTATCACTCATGTGGGTATTGCTTTGACCTTTGGCTTGGTTGTCATGGTGATGATTTATTCGGTGGGTAACGTCTCTGGCGCACACTTCAACCCGGCAGTGACATGTGCCTTTTGGCTGGCTAAGCGTTTGCCTGGCAGTAAGGTACCGTCTTATGTGGCCGCTCAGTTGGCAGGGGCGTTGCTGGCGTCGGCCTTGTTGTGGGGCATGTTTCCCCAGCACGAGACTCTTGGCTCGACCTTGCCGGCGGGCAGTTTGATGCAAAGCTTTATCTTTGAGGCGGTACTGACATTTTTGCTGATGTATGTGATTTTGAATGTCTCCACAGGGGCTATGGAAAAAGGTGTGATGGCGGGTGTGGCGATTGGTGGTACGGTGGCGCTGGAGGCTATGTTTGCCGGACCTATTTGCGGCGCGTCAATGAATCCTGCGCGTTCTATTGCTCCGGCACTATTTTCTGGTCAGCTAGAGGTATTGTGGCTATATATTGCCGCGCCTATGCTGGGGGCTGCGCTGGCAGTACCTGCCTGTTTTTGCTCACAAGATGACGACTGTTGTGGCGAGTGAGTTGTACCCATTGATGTGGAAGGCAGTCACGTTGTTGCTGGAAAAGTCGATTTAAAGCAGAATCTATGGAATCCCGTATTGGACGGCATTATACAGGTATGGGTAGAGCAATGAGTGAGCAAGATAGGCCTTTTAGCAAGGCCTGTGAAAATAATAAAGAGCCGATTCGTCAGGTGCTTGCGCAATACTTTGCTGACCCCGGTGAGGTGCTGGAAATAGGCAGCGGAACGGGGCAGCACGCCATACATATGGCTCAACACCTGCCGCATTTGATGTGGCAGCCCAGCGATGTGGCGGCACAGCTGCCCGTAATTCGCGCTTGGTGTGACACTCTGGAGCACCATGTGCTCAGTCATTTATTACCGCCGCTGGCCTTGGATGTTAACCAGCTTTGGCCCCAGCAGCAGTATGACTACATATTCACCGCTAATACTTTGCATATTATCAGCTGGGAAGAAGTGCTGATAATGCTGCAGGGTGTGGATCAGCATTTGAAGGCGGGAGGGCGCTTTTGTGTCTATGGGCCGTTTAATTATGGAGGGCAGTTCACTTCGCCCAGCAATGAGCACTTTGAGCAGTGGCTGAAATCCAGGAGTACAGCGTCAGGTATACGTGATTTTGAGGCTTTACAGGCGTATGCCGGCCAGCTGGGGTGGCGTCTTTTAGAGGACGTGGAAATGCCCGCTAATAATCGCTGCTTAATTTGGCAGAAAGCCTAAATACAGGGTTTTAGGAAAAAAATTCATTGGGCAGTGAACTTTTGCTGAATACCTTCGTCTATGGGGGGTAGCTAATGCATAGATGGCCAAGCAGCCCTGCTAAACCATCTTTTAGTTATCTCCCTGAGTAGAGTTATTGGCCCCAGTTTATCTGGGGTTTCTTTTTTATACCTACTTACTATTCTGAATGGCCTTATGCATTAAGCTGAATACAGCGCGGTTGTCACTGCTGCCTGAGTCAAAGCGCCAGCTGGGCAAGGGCATTAACAGCGGGGCGAACAAGCTTAAGGTGCGTGTTTCTACAAAGCTAAGGCTGTGGCGCTCGCTAATACCCAAACTCTTGTCGTGTATTTCTAAGCTATAAGTTTTTTGGTAGCGGCAGACAGAGGGCGCTATACCCAGACTAAGCAAAAACCAAGTGCGAGATTGGCAATTGGTGCCCCCTGGCAGTGGCGTGCGGTTGTCTTTGCTAACGCCGAGTAGTTTGATGCTGCGACTGCTGTCTTGCTGACTAAACAGAGCCGTTAGGTCTTCGTATTGAAACTGCCCATAACCTTCTGGCACGGGCTGCTCTAGCTGGTAGTGCTTTAGTGTTTCTATGGCCTCTACTGGTACAGAAGACAGTAGTCGCGGCTCTGACTTGATCGCTGCACAGCCAGATAATAGCAAGACAGAGACCAATAATATGGATATTTTAGACACGACTTTAACCCTGAGTCAGCAAGCTGCGCAGGTCGATAACGGCAGCATTGGCGCGGGAGATGTAAGAGGCCATCACTAGTGAGTGGTTGGCAAACAGGCCAAAGCCACTGCCGTTGAGTACCATTGGGCTCCACAGAGCTTCTTGTGAAGCCTCTAGCTCGCGGATGATTTGTTTCACACTAACCGCGGCGTTTTTCTTTTCTAGCACATGCTTGAAATCCACTTCCACTGCTCGCAATAGGTGTACTAGAGCCCAAGTACTGCCGCGTGCCTCGTAAAATATATTGTCAATTTCTGTCCACGGTGTTTGCGTGGAGACATTGCTAGGTGCGGAGGTTGATTGAGATGCGGCACTATCACCCGCTAGGTCAGTGTTGATGCGCTCTTGGCCAACACTAGCGCTGAGGCGTTGTGACATAGAGCCTAGACGCTTGCCAACTAGGCCAAGCCAAGAATTAAGGTTGTCAGCGCGCGCATAGAATTGTGCATTGGGGCTTTGCGTATCTGACAGTCGCTCCAAGTAAGCTTGCAGCTTTTTAGTGCTGGTGCGGTACTCTGTCTCTGCTGCGGGGAACAACCAGCCCTTATCGTCTACATTTAGCTTGGATTCTGCCACGGCTAAGTCACCGTCTTCGGTAGATTGGGACTGCGAGCGACTAAAGTCGTTGCGCAGGGCGCGGGCCATGTCGCGGGCCTGAATCAGTGCACCGTATTCCCAGTTAGACATATTGTCCATGATGATGCTGGGGGGCGTCATGTCATTGCGTAAATAGCCGCCGGGCTTGTCGAGCAAGGTTTCAGTAATCGTGATCAGGGCTTGGGTGGTTGTTGAGCCAATCACCAGTGGTTGTGGTGTTGAGTGCACTACTTGCGGTGCTTCGGGTTCACGGCTCCAGTACCAGCCGACCACTGCCATAATAAGCAGGATGATTACGACAGCAAAAAATACAGAATTGCGGAAGGCGTTATTTCTTTCTTGGGTCACAGTGTGCTCCATTGGAAGGTTGGTTGTGCTTGGCTTTGCGTATACACTCAAGCAATTATTCTTGTGCGCATTATGCGCTTTAAATACCCAGAAGGAAAAGCCCCGTGAAGTTAATTAAATTCGCCCTTAAGCTACTCATTGCTCTTGTTGTGCTGTCGGTATTGGCGGTCGTTGGTTTGTTGGTGGCTTTTAACCCAAATGACTATAAGCCACAAATTATTCAGGTGGTTAAGGATCAAACCGGGCGCACACTGAGTATAGAGGGTGATATTGGCATTAGCTTCTTCCCGCGCCTGGGCTTTAGCATGGGGCACACCGAGCTTTCTAATGCAGATGGCTTCCAGAGCCGTGTATTTGCCGAAGTTGACGAAATTGATGTTGGCCTGCAGATTAAGCCGCTGTTTATGGGCAAGGTAGAGCTAGATGAGCTAGTGCTGAACGGCATGAGCGCAAATTTAGAAATCAATACGGATGGCAGCACTAACTGGGATGACTTGGCGGGTGAAGCTGCGCCCACAAGCACTCAGCCTGCAGTAGTGGGTGAGGATTCTGCCTCTGAATCACAAGCCAACACAGAGTTGCCGCCGATCCGTTTTCAGGGCATCCGCATTGCCGATGCTCAGGTTAGCTATACCGATAAGGTCGGCGGCACTGCAATAATCATGGAAGACTTTAATTTCTCTACTGGTGTAGTGAAGCTGTGGGATCCTATTGATTTCGAAGGCAGTTTCCGAGTAGAAAACAAATACCCGCAGCTAGATGCGAAGCTTAATTACTCGGGTACTCTGATTGCCAAGGTATTAGAAAATCAGTTTGGCCTGAAGAATTTTAAGCTGGCTTTAGATGCTGCAGGCGAGCCTATTCCGAATGGCAAAATCGTGCTGAACATGGGCGCAGATATTAGCGCCAATACACAGACAGAAGTCGCTGAGCTGGAGCAGCTGAGCATTCATTTTGACGATACAACGATTAGCGGTACGGCCAATGTGAATAACTTTAGCCAGCCCGCGGTGAAGTTTGCGGTGAATGTCGACCAGCTGAATGCGGATCGCTACATACCTCAAGCAGAGCCTACAGCCGAAGGTGAGGCTATTGAAGCGGCTGAGCCTAGCGCTGCTCCCGTTGCAGTGAATGCGGATACCCTAATAGAGTTGCCCATGCAGACCTTGCGCGATTTGAATGTGGATGGTGAGTTCACCGTCGGGGCTTTCCAGGCAATGAACCTGAAGACACAGAATTTCAAGGCGGTGCTGAGTGCACATAACGGCGTGATTGAGTTGAAACCTTTGGGCATAGAGATGTACGAAGGTGTATTCGATGGCGCGGTGAAAATCGATGCGCGTAAAGACCTGCCAGCTTTTGCGGTGCAAGCCAAGCTCGCCAATATGCAGGTTAATCCTTTGATGGTGGATTTTGCTGAATTCGATATGGTTGAAGGGGCAGGGGCTTTTGATCTGAATATTACCACTCAAGGTGATCGAGTCAGCCAGCTGAAACGCGGTCTGAACGGTACAATGTCAGCGGTGTTTGCGGATGGAGTGATCAAGGCAAATTTGTTTAGTGAGCTTTCTGCGCTGCTGACTACATTCGGGAAGGCTGAGTGGGCGGCAAAAATACCTAATGGGAAGACTACGCCGTTTAATGCTCTGAAAGTGAGCGGCGAAATAGTTGACGGTAAAATTTCAACTAATGACTTAAATGTAGACTCTGATGGCTTTGCTGCACACGGGGCGGGTAGTTTCGATATACCCACAGAGTACGTTGATATGTCATTAACGTTAATGAAAGATCAGCAAGCTCTATGCTCCATACCAATTAAAGGGCGTATTGACCAAATTGATTATGTGAAGGCGTCAAGAGGAGCTGCGGGTGACTGTGCGAAGGATGCAGGCAAGGCTGCTCTTCAAGCGGAGCTAGATAAAGCCAAGGCCAAGCTAGAGGCGGAGAAAGCCAAGTTGAAAGCAGAATTCGAGGCTAAGAAAGATGCTGCTGAGGCAGAGGCTAGAGCACGTCTCGAAGCTGAAAAGAAAAGGGCCGAAGAAAAGCTGAAAAATAAATTAAAAGACAAGCTGAAGGGCCTATTTTAATTGAGAGCAGTTCTTCAAGAGCAAGACAAATCAGACTTTGCCCAGCGCCTGCTGGCTTGGCATGAGGTCAGCGGCCGCAAGGACCTGCCTTGGCAGCACAACACCACACCCTATCGGGTGTGGATCTCTGAGATTATGTTACAGCAGACACAAGTCGCCACCGTTATACCCTATTACCAACGCTTTATGCGCAGCTTCCCTAGCTTATCCGCATTGGCGGCTGCGGATATAGATGAGGTGTTACATCATTGGTCTGGTCTGGGCTATTACGCCCGTGGCCGCAATCTGCACAAGACCGCCCAGCTGATAGGGCAAGAATACGGGGGTGAGTTTCCACAAACACTGGATGAGGTTGTTGCCCTGCCGGGTATCGGTAGATCGACGGCGGGGGCGATATTGTCCATCGCCAGTGGTCAGCGCCAGCCCATACTAGATGGCAATGTGAAGCGAGTCTTAGCCCGTTACTTTACCATTGAGGGCTGGCCGGGCAAGACTGCGGTGGCAGAGAAAATGTGGGCCTATGCGGATAGGCTGACACCCCATGAAAACGTCGCTACCTATACACAAGCCATTATGGATTTAGGCGCTAGCCTGTGTAGCCGTACTAAGCCGAGCTGCTTGCTGTGCCCCGTGAATGACGATTGCAGTGCCTATAAAAACGGTGTGCCTACAGACTACCCGCATTCCAAACCGAAAAAAGCGACCCCAGTGCGAACGGTGCGTATGTGGATAATTGAGAATGGCAAGGGCGACTTCCTGTTAGAACGCCGCCCACCTACGGGTATATGGGGTGGTTTGTGGGGCTTGCCAGAGCAGGCGTTGGATGAGCAGGCGGATGATTGGCTGTTGCAGCACCATTGGCAGGCTCTGTCACAGCAAGCTCTGCCACCCATGCGACATACTTTTAGTCATTTTCACTTAGATATTCAGCCAGTACATGTAAAAGTTGACCAGAATAATGGTGAAATAATGGAAGCTCAGCGCTGGCTCTGGTATAAACCTGCCTCATCCAAAGGTGGTTTGGCCGCTCCGGTGAGCAAGCTACTCGAACAAGTCATGAAAAGGTAAAAGCGATGAGTCGAACAGTACAGTGTGCAAAGTTAAAAAAAGAGTTGGAAGCTGTAGTTAGGCCTCCCTATCCTGGCGAGATCGGCATTCGTGTATATCAGGAGATTTCTGCAGAGGCGTGGCAGATGTGGGTCAGCCACCAGACCATGTTAATCAACGAGTATCGTTTGAACCCGGTGGACGCCAAGGCGCGCAAGTTTCTAGAAGAAGAAATGGAAAAATTCTTGTTTAGCGACGAAGAAACGAAGATTGAAGGTTACGTACCCCCTAGCCTGTAAATAGATTAGGTTTTAGGGTTATTTGGTAGAAAATCTGCTTGACCCAAGCAGGCTCTTCCGCTTTAATACGCCCCCTTGGCTCGATAGCTCAGTTGGTAGAGCAGCGGATTGAAAATCCGCGTGTCCCTGGTTCAATTCCAGGTCGAGCCACCATTATACCAAGCATGTACAATGCCTTAAAAAAGGCCTCTCATTTGAGAGGCCTTTTTTTGTTTCTGGATTAATTTTTTCTTTTAAATCCGAACAAGCCTAGCAGTAGTAGGTAGTGGATATGCATGGATCCACCACCGCCTCCACCGACCGCTGTTGCTGGAGGGGTTGGAGCAACTCCTGCTCCTGTGCTGGGAAGTGCTTGTGATTGTTTCTGTGGGAAGCTTCCGGTGACAATAGAGCCGCTATCCAGGGCGTCAAAAACCATTTTTGCATTGAGTATGCCTGCTCCACAGTTTGACGTGGTGCAGTCTCTAGCTGCGTCGCCGCCCTGTGATGACGCGGTACCTGTAGGGAAGGTTGTCACATTGGCTAATAAAGTCCCGTAGATTTGCTGAGGGGTGAGTGAAGGTGTTTTCTCTAGCATCATGGCAATAACGCCAGATACTAGCGGGGCAGAGAAGCTAGTGCCTTGGACTCTGGCATAGTCTGCAGTGCTGTTGTCAGTGACGAGGCCGATGGTTTTGTTTTGAGTGGTGGTGATTATTCTTGTGAACGGCACGCTTGCGGTCGGCGTATTGCCGCCTGGGGCAGAGAGGTCTACCTCTTCCCCTATATTGGTATACTGGGTTTCGCCGCCACTGCGTGTGGTGGCGCCAACATTAATGGTATTGATGCAGTTGCCGGGGGCGGCGCTAACAGAGTCGGAGCCTTCGTTTCCAGCAGCAACAACGACCACTGCGCCTGCTGTAGTAATGGCACTAATGGCGCTTTGCTCGGTGTTTGAGCAGGCACCGCCACCACCCAAACTTAGGTTGATGATCTTGGCTGGGTTGGCGTTGACCGGCACACCGCTGACGCTAAGCCCTGCCGACCAGCGCGCAGCATCCATTAGATCGGAGTTATAACCGCCGCACTTTCCCAGCGCCCTAGAAACAAGGATAGTTGAATTGGGTACTAGGCCTGCAATACCGATAGCATTGTCTGTACGAGCACCCAGAACGCCGCTGACCAAGGTGCCGTGCCATGAGCTTTTGCCGTCACTACTGGCGCTGCAGGCATCGTCATCCCTAAAAGCGGGAATGTTGGCTTTGTCGCTAGCGGTGACGAGGTCCCCAGTATCCCTAGCATCGGCGTCCCGTCCGTTGCTGCCGTCTCCGTCAGTGCTTGCAGTTCCATCAGGGTCTAGGCCGATAAAATCGTAACCCACGATAATGTTGCCGCCTATATTGAGGTCGGGGTGTTGAGTTATACCTGTGTCGACTACGGCAATAGTCACTCCATTACCAGTGAGCTGGGGCCAAACGGCAGCTGCGTTGATAGCTCCGCGGTCAGCAGGAGCGCTATTATCCTGTAAATACCATTGTTCTCCATCAGCAAAAAACTTGTCGTCTGGGGCGTTGGCAGGAAAGGCGGCCGGATAGCGTTTGTAGTCGATCTCGGCATATTCTACGTCGCTCCTGTTTTGCAAGCGCAGCACCATTTTCTCCATTTCTTCGGGCGATGACGCTTGATCTAAAAACAGCACTCGTGCGCCTCCGCCAGTAGTGCGCTTAAAGGCCAGCTTAGCTTTGGCACTATTAGATAGGGTCTGCATGGTCCCTGCGTTCATGATGCGGGCCTTGCCACTGTCCTTGAATTTGACAATAATTTGATTGCCGTAGAATTTGTGGTCAATGGCTATTGCACTAAATGACAGCAGGCAGGCCAGTGTCGATATTAATAAACGCATATTCTTCATAAACTCAGATACTCCATTTCAACAGTATGACATACTTGAAATACGTTCGTTCAGCCCCAATATCCGTCTAAACTCAACAAATATCGGTTTTATTATGCAGTTGGCAGCATTTTCACTAGGCCAAGTTGTTGGTCATTTAAAGTACGGTTACCGTGGTGTGATCATCGATGTAGACCCTGTTTTTCAGGGCTCGGAGCAATGGTATGCACAAACAGCCGTAACACGACCTGCAAAAAGTCGCCCTTGGTACCATGTTTTGGTTGACGAGCATGAGTATGAGACTTATGTAGCGGAGGAGCATTTGTTTGCCGATGATAGTGACTCTCCCGTGATCCACCCCGACTTGGATGATTTTTTACTGTCCAAGCAGGATGGTAATTACGCAACTAGGCATATTATTAACTAATGTTATCCGCACTTAGAAAATTGCTGAGCCCCGCAGAAGATGTGGAGCCAGGGGTGTTGTTGCACAAAGCAGCGGCACTCTTGATGCTTGAAGTGGGCCAGGCCGACGACTATTTTGACGCTACTGAGCGGGAGGTCATGCTACAGGCTATCGGTCACAGTTACGGCTTATCTGTATCCGAGTGCCAAGATTTATTGGTTGTGGCAGAGCAAGAGTCGGAGGAGTTGTTGTCGATACAGTCTTTAACTCGCTTGCTAGTCGATGAGTGTGACCTTGCTCAGCGCCAAAAGCTGTTGGTAGATTTATGGCGAGTCGCCTATGCTGATGGCAATATAGATAAGTATGAAGAACATATCATCCGCCGTATAGCGGACTTACTCTACGTGCCCCATACAGGCTTCATTCAGGCCAAACTATCTGCACAAGCGGCCACTGATCTATAGCTTAGTTGTCTCCTTGCTCCTAGTGATTTAAGCTCAGGCCTAATTTCTCGTAAATAAAGTTCTGCATGGCAGGGTTATGATGAGGCTGGTTTGAAAACCGAAGGCGAAATACTCCAACAGGTCAATATTGAAAAAACAGCCTTGCTCTTCAGGGAGAATCGCCAAGGCCTGTTTATGTCTCTGTTTGTGGCCAGTATTGTCAGCTCGGTAGTGGCGCTTGAGGTGGGCGTGGTGCCATCGCTGGTGTGGTGGCTGATTATGTCGACTATCTTACTCAGTCGCATGTTGGTCTTTGTGCGCTTTCAAACGCAAGTAAAGTTGAGCGCCGATAACGTAGCCTATTGGAATAAGATGTTTGTTGTGGGCTCGGCCATCTATGGTTTGTCCTGGGGCTTGGGGGTGCCGTATTTTGCCGGTGACGTTTCATTTGAAGTAATGCTGCTGTGTGTAATGGTGATGATCAGCCTCTGTGTAGGAGCTGTGCCCTACTTGTTCTATAGCCTGCTGGCGGTAGAGAGTTACTTGCTTACCATTCTTGGGCCAATCACGATCTGGCTGTTTTCACAAGGCGGCTTGACCGAAGGCTTGGCCGGCCTGACCTGTTTGATTTTTGCTATTAGCACCTACCTTATGGCCCGCAAGCTGAATATATTGATGACCAATACCATGCGCCTGCAGCTGGAGAACGCGAGCCTTTCCAATGAGCTGATCAAGGCGAACTATGAGCTGAAAGCACTGTCTAGCACCGACTTGTTAAGTGGCATTGCCAATCGTCGAGCCTTTGAGAAAGAGTTCGAGAAAATGCTCGCCCAGGGGCGCAGAGACGGTCAGTGTATGTCTGTTTTGATGATGGACATCGATCACTTTAAGCAATTCAATGATACTTACGGCCACCTTGCGGGAGATAAGATAATCCACTGGGTTGCTCAGGCATTAAAGCAACAGCTGAAGCGTCCGGCGGATATGGTGGCGCGTTATGGTGGAGAAGAGTTTATCGTTATGTTACCTGGCACGGATGAGGAGGGGGCTGTGCAAGTAGCGGATGCAATGCGAGCTGCAATACAGAATCTTGATGTCAGTGAAGTGGTTGATAAGGGGGGGCGAGTCACCTTAAGTGCGGGTGTCATCTGTCGTAGCGCACAAGAAGCAGAAACTTTATTAGATTTTGTGCGCTGGGCTGATCAGGCTTTGTATGCGGCCAAGGATGCTGGGCGCAACTGCATTAAGGTACAGGTGGCTGAGTAAGCTTGTTAATCAGTTTACTCTGTATAAAAGGTTTGGCTGAACTCTATCTTACGCAGTGGTGAGCCCTCTGGAATCACTTCTATATTAAAGCGCTGAGGTTTGGCGTTATCCACCTTAAAGTCTGAAATATAGTAAATAGACTTCTCTTCCTGTATTTTTTGCATGTCTAAGTTAGAAATCTGTGCATGAATATTGCGCATTTTGGCGCGAACTTTGGCAGGCACTGCCACGTCAGATCCGTCAGCTAGCTTCTTGCGCACCGCAATATTGATCATTCCACGGCTGCCACTACGGCGAATGCCATAGGCTTTGGCTACGTTAGGACTCAGGCTGTTGGTAGACAGTGCGTTGTAGTGAATCGTGTAGTCACCAAAGGTGGTGCTGTTGTCTGCCTGTGCGGTGCTAGTGAATAGCGCCCCCGATAAAACAATCGCTAGTGATGCTGTGTTCATTGTTATTCTCCGGTCGTGGATATTTTTTTAGATCACAGCTAGGAGTATAGATTCAATATATGAGTTTTTCTGGCGATGAGGGGGCTTACAGCTTTCTAACGCGGTACAGTGCTACCTTGCCCAGCAAGTTCGGAAACCACTTCATGCCCAAGCGCGACTCGTGTTCACTGTCGACCACAATACGCTCCAATATTTCTATACCCAGCTCCTTGCAAAGGTTTTCAAAATCTTTGATGGTGCACAGGTGGATGTTGGGGGTTTCATACCAAGTGTGAGTCAGTGACTTAGTGACCGGCATATGGCCCTTCAGGGCGAACTGTAAGCGCCCACGGATATAGCCCATATTGGGGAAGGAGATGATGCCTTCCTTGCCTATACGCAGCATATCCAACAGTGCACGATCGGTATTGCGCATGGTTTGCAGTGACTGGCTCATGACTACGTAATCAAAGGACTGTTCGCGAAAATCAGACATGCCTTGGTCAATGTCTTTCTTGATCACGTTTACGCCGCGCTGGGTGCAGCCTAGAATAGCCTCGGGAGCGATTTCTATGCCGTATCCAGAAACGCTTTTTTCCCGCTTGAGGTATTCTAGCAGTGTGCCGTCACCACAACCCAGGTCGAGCACTTTGCTGCCCTGCTGGATCCAGTCGGCGATGATTTGTAAGTCATTACGCATGGCTACACCTCCACCCTTTGTAAATAGGCTTTAAAGACATCCATATAGTGAGGAATGTCGAGCAGGAAGGCGTCGTGGCCGCTTTTGCTTTCTACTTCTACATAGCTGACGTCTTTGTCGGCATCGAGCAGGGCGGAGACAATTTCTTCTGAGCGATTGGGTTGGAAGCGCCAGTCGGTGGTGAAGGACATGACAAGGTACTTGGCTTTGGTCGCTTGCAGGGCTTTGCTTAATCCCCCGTCGCATTCAGAGGCAGGGTCAAAATAATCTAGCGCCTTAGTCATTAGCAAATAGGTGTTGGCATCAAAGGCGTCGACAAACTTGTCGCCCTGGTAGCGCAAATAGCTTTCTACCTGGAACTCACTGCCGTAGTCGTAGTGGATTTTGTCGCGCTGTAATTTGCGGCCAAATTTTTCACCCATTGCATCGTCAGAGAGGTAGGTGATATGCCCGAGCATGCGCGCGAGACGCAGGCCGCTGGCGGGGCGCTTGCCCTCTAGTAAATAGTGGCCACCGCAGAAGTCGGGGTCGGAGGTGATGGCCTGTCGGGCGACCTCATTAAAGGCGATGTTCTGTGCGGTTAAGTTAGGTGCAGAGGCAATGCAAATACAGTGTTGCAGCTCATCGGGGTAGTCGATAGACCACTGTAGTGCTTGCATGCCTCCTAGGCTGCCGCCGGTCACCGCCGCCCACGCCTGAATGCCAAGGTGGTGCATTAGCTGGCGCTGGCTGTTTACCCAGTCGCGAACGGTGACTAGAGGGAAGTCGGCACCGTAGACATTGCCTGTATCTGGATTGGTGCTGACAGGGCCGGTTGAGCCGTTGCAACCACCAATATTGTTGCAGCAAATCACAAAGAATTTGTCAGTGTCGATGGGCTTGCCGGGGCCGATAGCATTGTCCCACCAGCCAGGGTATTTTTCACCTTCTCGATGATAGCCCGCAGCATGGTGATTGCCGGACAGAGCGTGGCAAATTAGGATCGCATTGGAGGCGTCAGCATTCAGCTCTCCGTAGCTCTCAAACATCAAGGTGTACTGGTCTAGTGTTTTGCCACAGCTAAGTGCCAGTGGCTCTGCACAGTGAAAGACTTGGGGCTTAACTAGGCCGACGGAATGAGCTGATGTATGTGGCATTTAAGGGCTATGTGATGCGGATAGGCTGTATTTTGGCATGGAATGGCTGTGAGTTAAATCGTCGAAGCTTATCTATATGCAGTTTGGCTGATTAAGTCATCATCCATTGCAGGAATTGCGTTAAGCCTGGTTCTGGGGTGTTTAGATTGACAAGGCTTTGTAATATATCCACAAACCAAATCTTACCTTGGTATTGCAGGAAGTAGATGATCATTAGCAATATCATGGGGGTGATATCAAGCACGCCGCCTAACGGTTTAATGTGCTTACGTAGCGGGCGCAGCAGGGGGGTTAGCATAGTGCCAAAAAAAAGTTGTATGGGATTGTACGGGTCTTGATTGACCCAGCTGGAAATGGCTGAGATTAACAGCATGAAGAAATAGGTGTTAAGGACGATGCTAAAACAGCGAAATAGAACGGCAGCGAGTATCGCTATAGGGTTTTGTGCACCGTATAGCAGGGCGAGTACGAGAGCCTCGGCAGCAACAACTAAGGCCAGCAGTACTAGTGCGGCTATATCCTTACCTTTCCATCCAGGTACAATGCGGCGCAGGGGCAATAAGGGCGGATTGGTGGCTTGCACAACAGCCTGAGAGATAGGGTTGCGGAAATCCGCTCCCAGCCACTGGGCAAGAAAGCGTAGCAATACGACGGATGCGTATAGGGATACTAGGTAATGGCCAATCAGTAGTAGTCCCTGCATTAGCTTAGTTCCTTGCCTAGCTCGATAGAGCGGGCGTGGGCTGCACACAAGGCGTTATCAACAATGCCGTTCAGGTCATTGGCTGCAAAGCTTTGTAGCGCGGCAAAGGTGGTGCCACCTTTGGAGGTGACTTTTGCGCGCAGCACACTAGGCTCGTCATCGCTTTCGGCGGCCATGCGTGCTGCGCCTAAGGCGGTTTGAATGGTCAGTTGCTTAGCTTGCTCGGCACTTAATCCCAATTTCTCGCCAGCGGCTTGCATGGCTTCAATGAATGCGAAAAAGTAGGCGGGGCCAGAGCCCGATACAGCTGTGACGGCATCTAGCTGGGACTCCTGTTCAACCCATAGGGTTAAGCCTACAGCGGACAGGATTTGTTCGGCTAATTGCTTTTGTTCGCTACTAACCTGGCTGTTCGCGTACAGTGCTGTGGCACCTTCCTGCACTAGAGCTGGAGTATTGGGCATGCAGCGCACGATAGATTGTCCGTCGCCGCTCCATGCATTCAGTAGGGGTTCAGTGATGCCGGCCGCGATGGAGATGATTAAGGGGCGAGCACGGCACAGCTGTTCAGCTAAAGGGCTGATAATTTCTTTGAGCACTTGTGGCTTGACGGCCACGAGCAGACAATCGGCATTGGCAATAGCGTCGGCGTTATTGTCAGTTACTCGGATGCCAAAGTCGGCAGCCAGTTGTGAACGCAGAATTTCTACGGGCTCCGATACTGTGATGTTAGATGTGCATATGCCGTTGGCGACCATGCCGCCGATTAGGCTGCGTGCCATATTGCCGCCGCCGATGAATGTGATGTTATTGCTCATTCTCTGTCTCTTTTGTTGCTATGTACGCACATTTAATCGCGTGCACCAAATATGTCGCTGCCAATGCGCAGCATTGTACTACCTGCAGCAATGGCTGCGTCTAAATCTTTGCTCATGCCCATCGATAACGTATCTAGGGACAGACCAGAGGTATTCAACTCGTCTTGCAGAGCCGTAAGTTGTTTGAAGCACTGGGTTTGTAGCTTCAGGCTGTCGCGAGCCTTGGGTATACACATCAATCCACGCAACTTGAGGTGAGGTAGTTTTGCTATCTTAGTAGCGATAGCGGGCAGCTCGCTGGGGGTTATGCCGCCTTTTTGTGGCTCATTGTCTAAATCTACTTGTAGGCAAATATTTAATGGGGGTAGGTTGCCGGGTCTTTGTTCGTTCAAGCGTCGTGCTATCTTTAAGCGGTCTACGCTGTGCGCCCATGCAAAGTGTTGGGCGATAGTATTGGTTTTGTTGGACTGTATTTGCCCAATGAAGTGCCAACGAATGTCGCCAAGCTCGCTTAAAGCCGTAATTTTCTCTATCGCATCTTGTAAATAATTTTCACCAAAATCACGTTGACCGGCCTTATATAAAGATTCGACCATATGTGCGGGCTTGGTTTTGCTGACAGCGAGTAGCTGTGGAGTACCCGTATGATTGTTTTTATCCGCAATATTATCTATGCGTTCAAGTACTTGCTGGTAATTTCTCAATAATTGTTCAGAATTTAAAGACATAGCTTGTGGTAAGGGAGTAAGGAATCTATATTTAGCGTCTAAGTTGCGGGTTTAGCTAAGCTGTGCCCTGCATATGACAATACTAACAAATGGGGACACTAATGGATATCGCTCAGCTACTGGCCTTTGGCGTGAAAAACGGCGCTTCTGACTTACACTTGTCGGCAGGTTTACCGCCTATGATTCGTGTGGATGGCGATGTACGCCGCATTAATGTTGACTCCTTGGATCATAAGGCCGTGCACGGCATGGTCTATGATATTATGAACGATAAGCAGCGCAAGGACTTTGAAGAATTTTGGGAGACGGACTTCTCCTTTGAAATCCCTAATCTGGCCCGTTTCCGTGTGAATGCATTTAACCATAATCGTGGTGCGGGCGCGGTATTTCGTACCATTCCTTCGAAAATTCTTACACTAGAAGATTTGGGGGCTCCCGCTATTTTTAAGGATATCTCAGATACGCCACGAGGGATCGTCTTGGTAACAGGGCCGACAGGCTCTGGTAAGTCAACAACGTTGGCAGCGATGATTAACCACAAGAATGAATCTGAATACGGACACATTCTTACAGTAGAGGATCCGATAGAATTTGTTCATGAGAGCAAAAAATGTTTGATTAACCAGCGTGAGGTGCATCGCGATACGCTTGGCTTTAATGAAGCGCTGCGCTCAGCCTTGCGAGAAGACCCCGATGTAATTCTTGTTGGTGAGATGCGAGACTTGGAAACAATTCGCTTGGCCTTGTCGGCAGCGGAAACGGGGCACTTGGTATTTGGTACCTTGCACACCAGCTCGGCGGCTAAGACGATTGACCGTATTGTTGACGTATTTCCGGCAGCAGAAAAAGATATGGTGCGCTCCATGCTTTCAGAGTCTTTAAAGGCCGTAATATCACAAACATTGTTGAAGAAAAATGGGGGTGGACGAATAGCGGCACATGAGATCATGATTGGTACACCCGCAATACGGAATTTGATTCGAGAGGCAAAAATTGCACAGATGTACTCGGCTATTCAAACAGGTCAAGGCATAGGTATGCAGACACTGGACCAAAACCTTAAAGAGTTGGTTGAAAAAGGCTTGGTGAACAGGGAGGTCGCCAAGACTAAGGCGGCCAACCCCGATCAAATTTAGCCTAATAGTCTAGGCATTTTTAAATACAGTAAAACAGGATAGAACAATGGATCGCGAAAAAGCGATAAAATTTATGCACGACCTTTTGCGTATGCTTCATGCAAAGGGCGGCTCAGATTTGTATATAGCAGCGGGTGCTCCCCCCTCTATGAAAATTGACGGAAAGATGACTCAGGTGTCTAGTCAAAAACTCAGCCCTGCTCATACTCAGGATTTAGTGCGTTCTATAATGAACGAGAAGCAGATGAAGGAGTTTGAAGAGTCTAACGAGTGTAATTTCGCGATTAGCTTGCCAGGGGTGTCACGCTTCCGTGTGAATGCCTATGTACAGCGAGGCTCGGTGGCAACAGTGATACGAGTCATTACCTCGCATATTCCTCAGTTTGGGGACTTGAAGCTGCCCAGTATATTGCAAGATATTTCCATGACCAAAAATGGTTTGGTGATTTTTGTAGGCGGTACGGGCTCAGGTAAATCAACGTCCTTGGCGGCAATGGTTGATTACCGTAACGAAAATAGCTTTGGTCATATTATCACTATCGAAGACCCGATTGAATTTGTGCACAATCACAAAAATTGCATTATTTCTCAACGCGAAGTGGGTACGGATACCGATGACTGGGAAGTGGCACTGAAGAATACTCTGCGCCAAGCCCCCGATGTAATTTTGATTGGCGAGGTGCGTGAACAGGAAACCATGGAACATGCGATCGCCTTTGCGGAAACGGGGCATTTATGCCTGTGTACGCTGCATGCAAACAGCTGTAATCAGGCGCTTGACCGCATTATTAATTTCTTTCCAGAAGAGCGCCGGCAGCAGTTATTGATGGACCTTTCTTTAAACCTGAAATCTGTGATATCTCAGCGTCTAGTACGCACGGTTGATAATAAAGGCCGTCGTGCGGCAGTAGAAATTTTGGTTAATACCCCGCTAATGTCTGATTTGATCCTAAAGGGAGAAGTCCACGACATTAAGACTTTAATGAAAGACTCTCGTGAAGCGGGCATGCAGACCTTCGATCAGGCGTTGTTTGACCTGATTGAGGAGGGGGCTATCACCATGGAAGAGGGCATGCGAAATGCCGACTCAGTGAATGATTTACGCCTACGCTTGAAGTTAGAGGGTGGCAAGGCCAAAGAAGAGAGTGGCGACGAGTTTGGCGGCATGAAGTTACAAAGCGATGATGAATAGTATGCTTGTACCAAACAGTAAAAATACGAGGCTTGTAAAATGAGCGCTGCTATAGACCCCTACTTGAAGCTGATGGCTGAAAAAGAAGCTTCGGACTTGTTTTTTACAACTGGAGCCATGCCGTCGATCAAGGTTGATGGCGACATGAAGCCTGTAAGCAAAAAAAGGCTTGAGCCGGGACAGACCAGAAAAATTGCTTACAGCATTTTGAGTGAGCAACAAATTGAAACCTTTGAAGAGGAGTTGGAGCTGAACTTGGGCTTGAGTCGTCCTGGTATAGGTCGTTTTCGTACCAATATCTATATGCAGCGCGGCGAAGTATCCATGGTGATACGTTTTATCAAGTCAAATATTCCTAATATTGATGAATTAGGCTTACCTGAAGTACTGAAGGAGCTGATTAAAGAGAAAAAAGGTCTAGTGCTGATGGTGGGGGCTACGGGCTCCGGGAAGTCGACTACGCTTGCGGCGATGATAGACCACCGCAACTCCGTGCAAGCGGGGCATATTTTAACCATCGAAGACCCGATTGAGTTTGTTTACGAGCATAAAAAATCCATCGTTGGTCAGCGTGAAGTTGGTCTAGACACTCACTCCTATGAAAACGCCCTGCGCGAAGCGATGCGTGAAGCACCAAATATGATTTTGATCGGAGAGGTGCGTGACCAAGAGACTATGGAGGCGGCTATTACCTATGCGGATACGGGCCACCTATGTGTGAGTACGCTGCACGCAGTGAACGCAAACCAGGCACTGGATCGCATTATTAACATGTTCCCCCCTGAGCAGAAAAACCAAATTTTGATGGATTTGTCGTTGAACCTAAAGGCTATTATGGCTCAGCGACTGGTGCCGACTAAAGACGGTAAGGGCCGAATGGCGGCGGTAGAGGTGATGTTGAATACGCCCTATATTTCTGAGTTGATTCGCAAGGGGGATATGCACGAAATTAAAGAGACTATGGAAAAGGGAGGGCAAGATGGAATGCAGACCTTTGATCAAGCGCTGTTTGATTTGTTTAAGCACGGCAAAATTGACATCGGAGATGCGCTTAACTATGCAGATTCACGTACCAACTTAGAGTGGAAAATTAACTTTGGTGGTGGATCTACGGGACTTAGTGGGGCGAAGAAAAAGGCCCCGGAAGAAGATGAGTTGGAATTTCCTAGTGATATTGGCTAGAAATTGGTTTCTCTATAAACAAAAAAGCCCAGCTTTTGCTGGGCTTTTTTGTTTTAGTTGGTCGTAATCACTCCGTTTAACTTCCAACCGTGATAAGGGCAGTTTCTATCACTGCCCAGCATCTGCGCACTATCCACAGTAAACGCCTTCTCTGTATTGCACAGCACAAACCCTTTGCACTCTATGCCAAGTACTTCCGCTGGCCCCGTGGTCAGCGCGTTCAGCGCCGCGCCTTGCTCCAGCTCGCCTTGCTTGCATAGGGTGAGAGTCAATGGCAGCAGTAGCTCCAGCGCGGCAATGCCAGGCTTACTAGAGGGGAAAGGGGTGAGTTTGTCATCTTCAGTACAGGGTTGGTGGTGGCTGGTGATGGCGTCGATCGTGCCGGCGTTCACGCCTGCAATCAATGCCAGCCTATCCGCATTGCCGCGTAGCGGTGGCTGTACATGGCATAGGGAGTTGTAGCCGCGCAGGGCCTCTTCGTCGAGCACTAAGTTGTGAATAGATACATCGGCGGTAACAGGGAGTCCACGCTTTTTGGCGCGCTGGATTAGTTTCACGCTGCGCTCGGTGGATAGGCGGCAGAAGTGTATGCGCGCGCCGGTTTCTTCGACCAGCTCTAGCATCATCGCCAAGGCGCCAGACTCGGAGGAGCTTGGGATGCCGGGTAGACCTAATTGCGAGGCCACTGCTCCAGCGTGGGCGCAGCCGCCGTCGGCGAGAGAGCTATCTTGAGCAGTGAGGTGTAGGGCGATGCCGATGGATTTAGCGTATTCCATTGCACGCTTTAGCGTCTGGTGGCTGCTCCAAGGCTGGCTGGCGTCGGTTAACGCTATACAGCCGCTTTGCTTAAGTGCCGCCATCTCGGCTAGCTGCGTACCACCGAGACTCTGCGTGATCGCGCCTAACATTAATGCGGAGGGTGCATATTGATCAATTTTTTTCTGCATCGCTTGGGCGACAGCGGCATCATCCAGTACAGGTTTACTGCTGTCGGGCTGTAGGCAGAATCGTGTGATGCCGCTTTTCTCGGCTGCGGCTTGCTCGGCGCTGAGTTGCTTGGCGCGCACGGCTAGGTCGATCAGGCCGGGTATTTTAATCTGTGTCATTAGCGCACCTCCTTCTGGCGGTTGCCCAAACAGATGGACATTACCGCCATGCGCACGGCGATGCCGACGTTAACCTGTTCTAGGATCACCGACTGCTTGCCATCAGCGACGTCAGCGGCGATTTCTACGCCGCGATTGGTGGGGCCGGGGTGCATGACAATGGCGTCGGGCTTGGCGAGGGCGACACGCTGTTGGGTGAGGCCGTATTCCTTGAAAAACTCGCGCTCGGAAGGCAGCAGGGCAGATTGCATGCGCTCTTTCTGTAGGCGCAGGGCAATCATTACATCTAGTCCCTTCAGTGCGGGTTCTAATTCGTGGTGGCAGCTCACGCCCATTGCTTCTGCGTGGTTCGGCATCAGTGTCTCGGGGCCAATCAGGCGAATGTCTTTACAGCCTAATAGTTTAAGTGCGTGAATTTGTGAGCGCGCGACACGGGAGTGCAGAATGTCACCGATGATGGCGACAGACAGCTTGCTGAAGTCGGCGCCCTTGTGGCGGCGAATGGTGAACATATCTAGCAGCGCTTGTGATGGATGTGCGTGGCGACCATCACCCGCGTTAACCACGCTGACGTGGGGTGCAACATGTTGTGCCAGAAAGTGCGCTGCGCCGCTATCCGCATGGCGCATCACAAACATATCCACCTGCATCGCTTGCAGATTCTTAATTGTGTCGAGTAGTGACTCGCCCTTAGAAGTGGCGGAGGTATTGATGTCTAGGTTCAGTACATCGGCAGATAAGCGCTTGGCCGCTACTTCAAAGGTGGTGCGAGTGCGGGTGCTGGCCTCAAAAAAAACATTGGCCACGGTCTTGCCGCGTAGCAGGGGGACTTTTTTGATCAGGCCGTCGGCAGGATTGAAGAAGGAGGTGGCGGTATCTAGGATTTGCTCGATCAGCTCGCGATTTAAGCCATCGGTATCTAGAAAGTGTTGCAGCTCGCTGTGTGCGTTAAGTTGGGGGTTTAGTTCTGTCCCAAATGGCTGCTGCATCATTCTTGTATCTCGTAAGTGATGGGTTCCGGCCCGTGTATTGTAATGTATTGCGCACCGTTTAGCTGCATTTGTTGACCTACATAGTTGGCCTGTATCGGTAGCTCCTGCCCGTCGCGCTGCACCAGCACCGCTAGCAGTACCTTGGCGGGGCGGCCAAAATCGAATAACTCATTCAGGGCAGCTTTTATTGTGCGACCGCTGTAGAGCACGTCGTCCACTAGCACTACCGTCTTGCCTTCGATATCAAAGGCGATGTCTGATGCGGCGACGTTGGGGTGCAGGCCAATACGGGTGAAGTCGTCACGATAGAAGCTGATGTTTAGCTCGCCTAGGGGCAGTGGTGTGCACAAGCGCTGGTTTAGTGCTTGCGCCACCCATATGCCGCCGGTGCGTATGCCGACCATTACTGCGTCGGCATCGATATCGTTTTGAATGTCTTTGGCTAGTTGGTTTAGCAGAGCTGCGCAGTCTTTAGTCATAGGGGGATTATTGCATATACGTAAAAGGGCTTCTACGTGGGCTAACTAACTGCATGGGATATGTCGTTAGGTGTTTGCATCCAGCCACCGCTGCAATATCAGCGCCGCCGCCAACTTATCAATATCTTCCTTTTGCACCTTCTTCTTTCTGGCCCCACTCGCCCGCTGCTGCTGCAATATCCCTTCTGCCTCGTTAGAGCTCAGCCGCTCATCCTGAAAGTGAGTCGGCTTGCCATAGCGCTCTTCTAGCTGCACAGCAAATTTGCGCACCGCCTTGGTCACGTCGTGATCGGTGCCGTCCTTGTGCACAGGCAGACCCAGCACAAAGGTGTCTGGCCGCCACTCTTGGATCACCTTGTCGAGGCCGCTCCAGTTGGTGTTGTTGCGCTCGTTGGCCAGAGTGTTTAATGCGGAGGTGCTGCCAGTGATGGTTTGGCCGGTGGCGAGGCCGATTCGCTTAAAACCGAAGTCGATGCCGAGTAAGCTGCTGGCCATTAGGCGTGCCCCGCATTGCTATCCAACAGGTGAATATCTATGCCCAGCTGCTGTGCCGCTGCCGTCCAGCGTTGTTCGACGGGGGTGTCAAATAGTATGTCTGCGCTTGCAGGGTCGTGTAGCCAGGCATTTTCCGCCAGCTCTTGCTCTAGCTGGCCAGCACCCCAGCCCGCATAGCCTAGGCTGATGAAATATTGCTTGGGTCCCTTTCCTTGGCTGAGGGCGGTGAGGATGTCGCTAGAGGAGGTTAGGCTTAGTTGCTCTGATACTGCCAGACTTTGCTCCCACTGCCCCTCATTGCTGTGCAGTATAAATCCGCGCTCCCCTTGTACGGGGCCGCCGGTATGTAGGATTGCTTCGGCAAAGTTGTTGTTGGCGTTCTCTGCCTGTGCGAGCAAGTCTTTGGTGCAATAGAGGGTTGCTCGATTGATGATGATACCCATTGCTCCCTCTTGGTTGTGCTCGCAAATAAGCGTGACCGTGCGCGAAAACATCGGGTCGGTCATATTGGGCATGGCAATGAGAAAGTGGTTTTGCAAGTTTTGCATGCAGATCTTGTTCCTTAGCGCGTCACTAGGCCCGACTGAGAAAACTCCCAAGTGCGTACAATTTCGATGTGGTCCGCTTCCGCGCGCAGCTTAGGTGGGAAGGCTTCAAAGGGGGTGGCTAAATAGACAATGCGGCGTGCGGCGTCATCCAGCACTTGATGTTTGGATGAATTGATGAGCTTGACTTCGACTAGGCTGCCGTCGTGCTTCAGCTCTACTTCCAGCATTAGCATGCCGCGCAGCTTGTTGCGGCTGGCTTCGTCGGGCAAGTTCAGGTTGCCTATGCGTTCGATCTTTTCTACCCAGCGCGCCATGTACCCCGCCGCGACATATTCTTGGGTGCTGGCGGTGAGCTGTAGCTTTTTGGGGCGTTTAGCGTAGGCTTTTTTTGCCTGGTTCAGCTCGGCAGTCATTTTGGCAATCTGTAAGTCTAGCTCCGACAGTTGTTCCTTTTCCGGCAGCTCTACTTCGGTCTCGTTGCTTTCCTTACTTTGCTTAACCTTGGTGTCGGAGTAGATCTTGGTCAATACCAGCGCGCTAGTTTGCAGCTGGGTTTTGGGCGCGCCCGCCTGCATCTGCATGGGGGCAATACCTTCACTGGGGTTGGGTTCTAGGGCGGTAAAGGGGTCGCTAGGACGATCGCGCTCTTCGCTTTCACCGCCTCCAGACTGGGAGGTTTGGGCTAAATAATCAGCTTCTTTAGGACGGTCTTTTAGCTGGTTTTGTACCAGTATTATTTCTAGCGCTGGCGGCGGGGTGATGCTGGCCTTGTCGTCGTCATCAAAGGCGATGCCCAGTACTAGGATGGCGTGAAAAGCTGCGGCCAAAAACAACGTCAACCCCAGACGGTCGCTGGAGCTGATTAGATCTTGTTGATTGAGTGTAATGCTCATTGTATAAAAGCTGCTTGCATGAGCGGCATTCTAGCGGGGCTGGCTGTGTTTGTCAGTGCCTGACAAGCTTTTTATTTAGCCTGCTTATCGGCTTTTAATTTGGCTTCAATTACATCCATCAGATCGCCAGCAATGTCTAGGTCAAACTGCCTGTCTAGCTCGCGTATGCAAGTGGGGCTGGTGATGTTGATTTCCGTTAGATGGTCGCCGATTACGTCTAGACCAGCAAATAATATGCCGCGCTCACGCAGTACAGGGCCGATCGTGCTGGCGATCTCTCTGTCACGCTCGCTCAGGGCTTGGCCGACACCCGTGCCGCCGGCGGCTATGTTACCGCGATTCTCGCCTTTGGCTGGAATGCGAGCCAGGCAGTAGTCGACGGGTTCGCCGTTCACCATCAATATGCGCTTGTCTCCAGCACTGATGTTGGGGATGAATTTTTGCGCCATGATGCTGTTGATGCCGCCTTGGCTCATGGCTTCTAGTATTACATTGGTGTTGCCGTCGCCCTGTTTGACTCTAAATATGGAGGCGCCGCCCATACCGTCTAGGGGTTTTAGGATGATGTCTTGGTGCTCTTGTAGGAAACTCAGGATTAGTTGAGTGTCGCGACTCACCAAGGTGGGCGAGCACAGCTGTGGAAACTGCGCGATAAATAGTTTTTCATTCTGATTGCACAATGCGGATGGGCTGTTGATGACTAGGCTACCTTGGTGCTCGGCCAAGGCCAAAAGATGGCAGCTATATAGATATTCGCTATCAAAAGGGGGGTCTTTACGCATGAGTACGGCATCAAACTCTGCCAGCTCCATGTCTTGACTGGCGCCGAACTCAAACCAGTGCTCATTGTCATCAAAGACTGTAATTGCCGTGGCAAGTGCCTTGGCGGTACCGTTTGCTATATACAGTTGTTGCTGTTGCATGTAGTAGAGCTGCCAGTTTTTCCGCTGGGCCGCGAGCATCATGGCCATGCAGCTGTCTTTGTAGGGCTTGATGGACTCAATGGGGTCCATGATGATACCAATTTTGATAGATTTCATAGGCTTGCGAGTTCTCGCTTTACATGCTTCGTGTTAAACAGGATGTAAAGTATATGGCCTAAGTGCTTTTTTCATATAAAGTTTTTATCATTTTGTTGATTCGATGTTTTACATAGGCTACATTCGTTTGAAACAACCTAGGCATAACCTAGGAATAACTGCTAACAACAAAAAGTGTGTCGAATATGTCTGATGATCTTTCAGGCTTGAAGGTGATGGTGATCGATGATAGTAAAACTATTCGTCGTACAGCGGAAAGCTTATTAAAAAAAGCGGGTTGCGATGTGGTTACGGCCACTGACGGCTTCGAGGCGCTGGCCAAAATCACTGAGAGCAAGCCCGATATTATATTTGTCGATATCATGATGCCTAGGCTGGACGGTTACCAGACTTGCGCACTGATAAAGAACAATAGTGTCTTTAAGGAAACTCCTGTCGTTATGCTGTCTAGTAAAGACAGCATATTTGACCGTGCGCGTGGCCGCATTGTTGGGTCGGAGCAGTACTTAACGAAGCCCTTTACAAAAGACGACTTGCTAAGCGCTATTCGCTTGCATGTTGCTGCATAACTTAAATATAAAAACAGGAGAAACGTGATGAAAGTGTTGATTGTTGATGACTCTCCAACTGAGGTTCACGTCTACAAAACGTACTTAGAAAAAGCTGGTTTTGAAGTAGTTGTTGCCGATACTGCCGAGTCTGGCATTCAGGCAGCGCTGGATGAATTGCCTGACGTTATTTTAATGGACGTGGTTATGCCTGGCATGAACGGCTTCCAGGCAACTCGCCAACTTTCCAAAGAAGATTCTACAGCGACTATTCCAATTGTCTTGTTGACCACTAAAGGCGCTGAGACTGATAAAGTTTGGGGCATGCGCCAAGGTGCAACGGATTACATCGTTAAGCCTGTGAAAGAAGATGATTTGGTCAACCGTCTACGCACTGCAGCGCAGGGCTAGATTTAATGGCGGCACTATCTCCATTAGACCTGCTTCGCGACATGCAGGCGCGCGCTCAGAAAAATGCTGCGGGCCTGCCTAGTGAAGAAGAAGCCCTAGATACATGGACGGGCGTAGGTTTTTTTGTTGGTCAGCAAGAGTTGCTGGCGCCGCTTAATGATGTGGTCGAAATTTTAGACCCTATTGAGTGTACAAAAATCCCTAGCGTGAAGCCTTGGTTTAAAGGGCTGGCTAATATCCGAGGTAATTTGATGCCAGTGGTCGACTTTCACCAGTTTTTGCACGGGGAGAGTTTGCCGCAAACCAGTAGTACGCGAGTCGTGGTGTTTCGCGATGAAGGCGTGAATGCAGGGATTGTTGTATCCAACGTGGTTGGCATGCGGCACTTCCAGATGGATGAGCGCTCTGAACGGTCCGAGTCATTAGATGCGGGCCTAAAAGATTTTGTAATGCATGCGTTCCAGCGCTCGGGAGAGGTCTGGGACGTATTTAGTTTTAAAGATTTGGCGCAATCTGATCAGTTTGTTCAGATTGCGTCTGTTTAATTTAAAAAAATATAACCTCAAAACTATTTTGGAGGGGGACAAGTGGCTCTGAATTCAGGCTCCTTAAAAAATCTAGGAAATCGTCTATTTAAAGGCGGCTCGAACATCGTATTGGTGGGTTTGGCTGCGTTAATGGTAGTTTTCATTGCAATTTCCATTGTTATGTTTGTATTGAATGCAAACAAGTCCCAGACCAGTGCGGAATACCTCGGTTATATTGCGGAGCAAGAGCTGATTTCTCAGCAGATTGCGACGAAAGCCCTAGAGGCCGCCGCCGGTGATCAAGACGCCTTTGGTCAGCTGCAGCAGCTCAGGGGGCGTTTCGATGAAACGCTTGCTTACCTGCAAGAGGGTAATTCGGAAACGGGTTTGGCTGCACTGCCGGATTCGGACGAATTGCAGGGCTTGCAAGGCAGCTGGGAACAGTACCGACGTGACGTAACTACCATTATTGATGGTAGTGAACAGATTACCTTGGTTGCGGGCTATGTTGAAGAAATCAACGAAATACTACCGCAGCTATTGTCCTTCTCTGATGAAGTGGCCAACGAGATTGTAAAAGCCAAGGGCGAACAGCAATCCGTTTATATTGCGAGCCGTCAGTTGCTACTGGCTCAGCGTATTCAGAATAACTTGAACCGAATTCTTTCTGGTGACGAGGCGGCTGCCACAGCTGCTGACCAATTTGGTCGCGACGCGGCTTTCTTTGGTCGAGTATTAGAGGGCATGTTGGTTGGCTATGACGCACTGGATATTAAGGAAATCACTATTCCTGCTGCACTGGATAAGCTGGAAGAAGCCGAGTTCTTGTTCGAGGATGTTTCAGAGAACGTATCGTCAATTCTAGATGCGTCATCACAGTTGTTTGACATTCGAGATGCGACTTCAGGTATTCAGGATCAGTCGTCTAAGCTGCTATCTGCTGATACAGCACTGCATGACAAGATTTCTGGCGAAGGCGGTAGCGCGAGCCAAAACTACTTTATTGCTGGATTTTTCTTCTTAATGATTTCGATAGCGATCATGGGTGTGATCGGTTTTGTACTACAACGCCAGGCTGCACGTCGTGCTGAGCAAGCGGATGACCAGAATAGAAAGAACCAACAAGCGATTCTACGTCTGCTGGACGAAATGACTCACTTGGCGGAAGGTGATTTGACTGCCTACGCAACAGTAACTGAAGACATAACGGGCGCCATCGCCGATTCGATGAACTACTCTATCGACGCACTGCGTTCGTTGGTTGAAACGATTAACCAAACGGTGGTTGAAGTTTCATCATCGTCTGAGCAAACCCAGGCGATCACGAAGCGGCTACTAGACTCTTCAGCCAAACAGGCCCAAGAAATCACTACGGCAACCACGCAAATTAACCAGATGTCGCAGACGATGGAAGAAATGGCTCAACGGGCCAGTGAGTCATCGGAAGTTGCCCTGAAGTCGGTTGATATTGCCAACCAAGGTGCGATCACGGTACGCAAGAACATCGAGGGCATGGACTCGGTTCGAGATACGATTCAAGAAACATCCAAGCGTATTAAGCGACTGGGAGAGTCCTCGCAGCAGATTGGTGAGATTGTTGCACTGATTACCGATATTGCTGACCAAACGAACATTTTGGCCTTGAACGCCGCTATTCAGGCATCGTCTGCCGGTGAGGCCGGTCGAGGCTTCGCGGTTGTTGCTGACGAAGTACAGCGACTGGCGGAACGAGCTGGTAACGCGACCAAACAGATTGCTACGCTGGTTAAGACGATTCAGGCGGATACCAACGAAGCGGTAGCGTCGATGGAAGAATCCACCGCAGGTGTTGTGAACGGTGCGAAGCTGGCGGAGGATGCGGGTGTCTCTCTAGTCGAGGTTGAGACGGTATCCCAGCAGTTGGCGGATCTAACTCAAGGCATCTCTGGCGAAGCCTCTGGACAAGCAGTATCGGCACGAAATATTTCTCAATCCATGAACGTAATTCAAGCAATTACCATGGAGACTTCTGAATCAACTAGTGAAACGGCGAAATCGGTTGGACAGCTCACAGAGCTGGCAAACGAATTACGTAAATCAGTAGCCGGCTTTAAGCTGCCTGATTCCGAAGAAGTTGACACGATAATGCTGAAATAGAATTAATTATAAAGGCACTCCTGTAATAATCAGGTATAGAGAAACAGTATGGATTTAGGTAACACCGTACAATTTAATTCCCTTAAGTGGGTCAAAGAAGAGCTAAGACTGCTGCTTAAAGAAGTGCAGCGCCAGTTTGAACTTTATCTTGATGACAATGACGATGCAGACAAGCTGGCCGAGGTTAATACCCTTGTTCGTCAGGTGAAAGGCACGCTGTCTTTGGTTGAGGTCTATGGCGCAGCGCTGCTTAGTGAAGAGCTAGAATCCTTGATTGAGGCGATCGCTATAGGCCATATCACCAATAAAGATGATGCTCACGAAGGGGTTCTACGCGCCATTTTACAGCTGGCTGACTATCTGGATAGCGTCGCAGCGGGCCAAAAAGATAGCCCTATCTTATTACTGCCGCTACTGAACGACCTACGTGCGGTACGTAAAGAAAGCCTGCTGTCAGAAAATGTATTATTTGTTCCTGATATAAGCTCTACGGCCAGTGGCGGTGTGGATGCGGATAGTCTGAAAGGGCGACCAGAAGCACAGTTAGTAGCAAAAAAGCTGCGACCTCAGTATCAATTTGGTTTGCTAGGTTGGTTCCGTGGAACGGACGAGACCGGTGGATTGCGCAAAATGCAAAAAGTGCTGGAGCATTTGCGATCAACGGCTAGGCAAGACGCTAGTAGTCGCCTGTGGTGGGTGAGTGCGGGCCTGTTGGAATCAATTTCGCAGCAGGGTATTGATCCTAGCGTTGCGGTTAAGTCATTACTAGGGCAGGTTGACCGACAAATAAAATCGCTGGTTGACTTGGGTGAAGAAGGTTTTGCCGAACAGATTCCCGCAGAAATCATAAAAAACATACTCTATTACGTTGCGCGTTCGGAAGCGAAAGGTAGCATTACCGAGGAAGTTAAGCAGGAGTTCCGCTTAGCCGAGTTAATGCCGAGCGAAGCCGACGGCGGCCAAGTTGCTGGCGTCAACGAAGAGTTGCTAAACACTGTTTCTGTAGCGATCAAAGAAGATATGCATCAAGCCAAGGATATTTTAGATATCCACGGGCCTAGTGCGAATATAGAAGGCTTGAAAGAGCTGCCTGAAGTATTGCAAAAAATTGGTGATACTCTGGGAATGCTTGGCTTGGGCGGAGTGCGCGAGCGCCTAGTTGCAGCAGCAACAAGCTTGCAAACTGATTTCGACGCCGATAAGGCTGATGCGGACAATATGATGGATGCCGCGTCTACTTTGTTGTCAGCTGAGGATGCTCTGGACGCCTTGGTTGCAACAGGTTCTGTAGAGCAGTCGGACAATACCGTTGAAAGTGATGCCGCGGCAGAAAACCGTAAGGTTGTTGCCACTGTTGTCAGCGAAGCTCAAAAAGGCATGGTCAAAGCGAAGGAAGCGATTGTTGACTATATGGGCGACATGGCGAATTTTGCCAAAATGGAATTGGTGCCTGCTTTATTGGTTGAGGTGTCAGGTGCAATGTTTGTTGACCCTCTAGACCGAGCCAAGCCTTTGTTAGATGGGCTTAACAATTTTATTCGCTTGAATATTATTGCGCCACGTAGCATTCCCGAGGGTGCCGAGCAAGAAGCGATTGCCGATCTAGTAACAAGTATCGAATATTACCTAGAAGCGGTGAGTGAAAACCGCAGTGAAGGAGAGCTGTATATTACTGTGGGCCAGGAGGCTTTAGATCGACTCAATACTAATAGTGCTGCGGAACAAATAGTCATTGAACCTGCAGCTGAAGAGATAGAGTTAAGCTCTCTGGGCGAAGCAGGCGATACGCCGGAACTGGCTGAAATTAGCTCGGACTTAGAAGAGCTTACTGCTGACTTGGTTGAGCCGGCAGCACCTATCGAGGAAGTGGTCGCACCAGTAGTTGTCAAGCGGAACGAACCCTTTGAGCGTGACTTGGACATTATCTCTGATGATGTTGACGAAGAAATTCTAGAAATATTTATTGAAGAGCTTCTAGAAGAGCATGAGCGTATTAGTGAGCAGTTCCCTCTGTGGAAGCAAAGCCCTAATAACTCGGATGCCATTACTACTATCCGTCGTTCATTTCATACTTTAAAAGGCAGCGGCCGCTTAGTTGGCGCACAGCTGATTGGCGAGTTTGGCTGGTCGATGGAAAACATGCTCAACCGCATGTTGGACGAGTCTATCCCCTTGTCGGGCCACGTATTTAATTGCGTGGAAGAAACAATTGGCGTATTGCCCCAGTTGATCGAGCAACTAACGGGTAACCGTGAGCCTATCGACAGCGTTTACGATTTAATGGCCAGGACTTGGGCCGTTGCAAACGGCGAAGATCCTGATGCACTGGCTGTTGAGCCAGAAGTTGGCCTAGAGCAGCAAGGCGCCCCGATTGGGTTGGTTGCAGCTGATGTAGACGGTGAGGAGGCTGTAGAATCGATAGATATTGAAGATGCTGACGACCTAGCTGACTTTTCTTTTGACGATGAGCCTGTTGAGCCAGTAGCTGAAGCCGAAGATATTGACGTGTTGACCGAGTCCGAGTCATTCGACTTAGATTTAAGTGAGCCAGAAGTCATAGAGTTAGCTGATGAGCCGATTGTGGAGACTGAAGCCGAGGAAATGGATTTCAGCCTAGAAGACGACAGTGATGATGGGCCTAGTTTTGCCCTTAGTGACGACGAGATGTCGCTGGGTGAAGAGGCTCATGAAGAAGATGATATTTTCACCGAAGAATCAGGTTTTTCTGCGGACGCCTTAAATCTCTCCGATAGTCCTGTATCAGCGGGAGACGCCTTGCTGACGGACCTTGATGATGCCCTTGATCTGGGCCCCGGCTTAGATCTGGAGGCTGAAGACCTAGTGGAAGGCGACGGCGCTGACGACAGCATAGAGCTGTTTATACTGGATGAAGATGAGGACTCGACAAAAAAGTCTGAAGCGGGCGACGCAACTGCGGAGTCCGCAGAGACTGACACGGCAGAAGTTACTTTAGAGCTACCTGATTTAGACCCTGTCTTACTTGAGATTTATACGGGTGAAGCCCTAGGTCATGTCGATACGCTGGACAAACAAGTTGCGGAGCATAGATCTAGTGGCCAGCCTATATTTAACAATAAAGAGCTGACACGTTCATTACACACCATACACGGCAGCTCGCGCACGGCTGAAATGCATGCTCTTGCCGATGTTGCTCGCCGTTTGGAATACCACGGCAATGATCAAGATGGTTTAGGTGAAGCATGGCCTGCACCCACGGCTGAGTTGTTGGCCGAGTCTGCGGTACAGTTCCGTGAAGTGTTGGCCTACATGGCTGACCAGTCAAAGCCATGCCCCGATCTAGTCGGACTGCTGGCGCGCATCGAACCCCATGCAGAAATAAGTGCTGCGCGACTAAAAGCCAAGGAAGAAGGTCAGTCTGACCCTCATCCTGAGGCCGCAGGTCAAGCTGGATCTGCAGCCCCTGAAGACCAAGCAATTGATACGGCAGCATTGATAGCAGCAGATGAAGCCGCGGAGATGGAACGCATCATGGCCGAAGAGGCTGAGTTGTTTGCCGCCGAACAGGCTGCAGAGCAAGTCGTTGCCGAGACAGCTATGGAGATTGCTAGCGTAGCTATTGACGCTGATGAAACTATGCAAGTTGATCCTGAGGATGAATTGGTAGAGATCTTTATTGAGGAAGGCGAAGAGCTGGTCGATGAGTGTGACGCCACCATGCAGCGCTGGGAAGAAGAAGGCTTCGACGACAAAATAATCTCTGAACTACAGCGCCAAATGCACACTTTAAAAGGTGGTGCACGCATGGCTGAGCTGACTGCTATGGGTAATTTGAGCCACATCATGGAAGATGTGGTTGACGCCATTCAGAGTGGAAAAATAGAACATTCCGACGCGGTGATGTCTACTCTGCGCTCCTCTTCCGATCAGCTTGCGCTTATGCTGCAAGAGGTGAATGAAAAGCGCACATTAACATCATCGAATAGCTTGATTGCTAAGCTAGAGGCGATACGTGCTGGCGAGCCTATAGTTGAGACAAATACGACTGTCGCAGAAGCAGCGGCTAGTGTTGGGCAAGAGCCTGAAGAAGAGCTTGTTCAAGAACACACCGACGTTACCGAGCTAGAGGTCGTGAAAAGCCTTAGCTCTCAAGAATTTGTTGCACAATTAGGTTTGTCTAATGAGGCTTCCGAGCCGCAGCCCGAGCAGGTAACAGAAAAATCAGTAGTACAAGAGCCTGATGTTGAGTTGCCAGAGGGTGAGGAGGAAACCAGTATTGATCTCAGTGATGAGCTGGTTGATATCTTCCTAGAGGAAGGTGAAGAGCTGGTTAATGCCTGCGATAACATCATGCATGACTGGGCTGAGTCCGAGTATAAAAACTCGACTCACACAGAAGAGCTACAGCGTCAGCTGCACACACTGAAGGGTGGTGCGCGCATGGCTAACTTGGCCCCTATTGGCGACTTGAGTCACTCGCTTGAAGAAGTCATTCTCGGTGTGGAAAAAGGTACATTAGAAGTATCAGGGCAAAGCGCAGGGGCAATGACCTCAGCAGTGGATGAGCTTGCCTCTATGCTGGCGCAAGTACGCAAAGACGGTAAGCTGCGTAGTGCCAACCAGTTGGTAGAAAGGCTTGAGCGCGCACGTCGCGGAGAGAGCTTGGATGAGGTGGTGGCCGAGCCTGAAACGGTGGAGGGCAACCAGGTTGAAGAGACCGCAGTAGTTGTTGAGCAGCAAGAACAAAATACTCAACAAGTTGAGGCCGAAAGTGCTGAGAAGCCAGAGACTGAAAAAGCTCCCGCTCGTGTAGACGAAAACGCCCAGCGTTTTGCGGATACCGCGGCCCCTGCTGCAATGACGGGTAGCACCGAGCAGATACGAGTGCGTGCGGACAAGCTGGACTCACTCGTAAATAACGCGGGTGAGGTAAGTATTTATCACTCGCGTATTCAACAGCAGTTGTCTAATTTTGGCGGTAGCTTGAATGAATACGAGCAAACAATAGAGCGTATTCGTGAGCAGGTCCGACAAGTTACTAATGAGACGGATGCGCAGATTGACTCTCGTGTAGAGAAAGAATCTGACAACCCCTACGAAAATTTCGACCCCTTAGAAATGGACCGCTACAGCCATATGCAGCAGCTGGCCCGCTCTTTGATGGAGTCGGTGAATGACTTGGAGGACTTGCGCGATACGATGAATGAATCGATAAAGGACTCTGAGACGATTCTTCACCAGCAACAGCGCGTGAGTACCGACCTACAAGAAGGCTTGATGGGTACGCGCATGGTTCACTTTGAAGGTGTGACCTCGCGTCTACGTCGCTTGGTTCGCCAAACTGCCCAGCAACTGAATAAAAGGGCCACGATTACCTTTACGGGAACTGAAAACGAAATCGACCGTACAGTGCAAGAGCGTATGTTGGCTCCTCTAGAGCATATGTTGCGCAACGCGGTTTCTCACGGTATTGAACTGCCTGACACACGTACGGCTAAGGGTAAGGCGGTGGAAGGCACCATCGCTTTAACGATTGGTCGAGATGGTTCTTATATTGTCATGACGCTCACCGATGACGGTGGTGGTATTGATGCGAACATCATTCGCGCTAAAGCCATTGAACGTGGTTTGATGCAACAAGGCGAAGACAAGCAAGATCATGAAGTGATGCAGTATATTCTGCATACAGGTTTCAGTACCGCCGAACAGGTCACACAGATTTCAGGCCGTGGTGTGGGCATGGACGTGGTGAGTAGTGAAATTAAGCACCTAGGTGGTTCGTTACGCATCGATTCCGAGCTAGGTAAGGGCACAGCTTTTACGGTACGCCTACCCCTGACTTTGGCAATTAACCAAGCCTTGATGGTGAAAGCGCAAGAAGACATCTTTGCTATCCCGTTGACTGCTATTGAGGGTGTTGCGCGTTTACGCGGTAAAGATTTAACTGAACAATACGCTTCTGAGAAGCCTAGTCACAACTACGCTGGCGAAGATTACGATATCTACTATTTGCCAACATTGTTGCGTATGGGGCGTGTTGGCGACTTGAATACTGAAGAGCAATATCCATTGCTACTGATTCGGGTGGGTGACAGCCGCGTAGCAATTCACGTTGACGATTTGATGGGCCGAAGAGAGGTTGTGGTTAAGCCTGTTGGTCGACAGGTCTCTACCTTGCCTGGTGTTTCTGGAGCGACGATTCTGGACGATGGACGTGTAGCGCTAATTCTTGAAATTGGCGGATTAGTACAACGCGACGTCGTCAGCCTGGCTCTAGCGAAAAGCGAAGAAATCGAAGAAGCCGTTGTTGTGGAGGATGTTCGCCTCACTGTCATGGTGGTGGATGACTCCATTACAATTCGTAAGGTATCTGCGCGATTCCTAGAGCGTAACAACTATATTGTTGTTACCGCGAAGGATGGTATGGATGCGGTGGCTCAGCTAGAAGACTTTAAACCAGACATTATGTTGCTCGATATCGAGATGCCGCGTATGGATGGCTATGAAGTAGCTGCTCACGTCCGCAATACTAAACGCTTGCGTGACTTGCCAATTATTATGATTACTTCGCGTACCGGTGACAAGCACCGTGAGCGAGCTATGGAAATTGGCGTGAACCGTTACTTAGGTAAGCCTTTCCAAGAAGCTCAGTTGTTGGGTGAAATCCATGAGCTAATGGGTACAGGTGAATAACAATGAATGATGTAGTTAAGTGCACGATGTTGCCTCTTTCCAAAGAACAGAATTTACTTTTGCCGAGCAACTCACTAGCAGAGGTGGTTAAAAACCGTTCTGATATGTTGGTGATGGGCGCGCGCGAAGGTGTGATTGGAAAAATTCAGTGGCGCGGTCGCTCGGTCCCCTTGGTTTCCTATGAGGCAACTATTGGCCACGCCATTCCATCCTATGGGCGAGAGGCCCGTATCGCGGTGGTATTTACCCCCAGCGGTGACGCGAGCCTTCCCTATATTGCTTTTAACATACAGGGCTCCCCCAAGCTGGTCGACCTTGCCGACACTGATGTTGTGTCAGTGGAGGGCGAGGAGCATGCATTGCTTTCCGCTCATGTCGAAATTGATGGGGCGAAGGCATTTATCCCTAATCTACAAGCCTTAGAGCCATTCGTGAAGATGCGAGTTAACTAAGCGTGTTGGCTTGGTTTGTTGTAGAGGCCAAGCTGTTGTTTGGCCTTTTTACTTTAAGTCGCCGGCAAAGTATTGCAGCAAGCTGATTGCGGCTACGGTTGCTGTCTCTGTTCTTAGTATTCTTGGTCCAAGGCTCGCTACTAGCATACCCGTATTGCGGCTTTGCGCGACTTCATCTGTGCTGAATCCACCTTCGGGGCCTATCCAGCAGTTGATGCTACTGTGATTCGCTGCGCTTTTTTCTAAGGCTTGAGTACTGTGTACATCAAAGATAATGTTCTGCTCAGCCTGTGCTTCCAATGAATCGGCAAAGCTAACTGGAGTGTTTAGCTTAGGTAGCTCGCAGCGCCAGGATTGCTGGGCAGCGCTGATGATGATTTGCTGCCAGTGCTGCAGCTTTTTCTCTAGGCGTTTGGCATCCATCTTGAACTGGCTGCGCGCACAGAATACCGGGGTTATTTCGCTTACGCCTAGCTCAACGGCTTTTTGAATCGAGAAGTCCATATGGTCGCCCTTAGATAGACCTTGAAATAGGTGTAGCTTGAGGGGTGACTCTCGGTTTACTTCGCTAAAGCTATTTGCTTGGACAGACACTTTGCCCTTTTTAGAGAAGCTAATGGTCGTGTGGTATTCACCCTTATCTCCATTGAAAAGAATGAGTTCTTCGCCAGCGCCCATGCGCAGTACTGTACCGACGTGATGGGCAGGGCCGGCATCAAGCTCAACTTCACTATTCAGGGTTAGACTTTGGGGGGTATAGATTCTTATTTTGCGCATTAGCTTAGTGTAACAAATAAGAGAATGCGGATAGGCGGGAAACAGTGTTTCTAGCCTGTCCGCATAGAAGCTTAAGAAAGCTTTAGATTTTGCCAGATCGCCTTGTTCGGCTGCACCTGGTTCATGGTATAGAAATGAATGCCCGGCGCGCCTTGATCGAGTAGGGTTTCGCAAAGCTTGGTGACGACTTCTTCACCAAAGGCTTTGATTGAAGCGGAGTCGTCACCATAGGACTCTAAGCGCTTGCGTATCCAGCGAGGAATCTCGGCGCCACAGGCGTCGGAAAAGCGCGCTAGGTTGCTATAGTTTGAGATTGGCATGATGCCTGGGATGATTGGGATATCGACGCCAGCAGCTTGTACACGCTCTACAAAGGCGAAGTAGGCACCAGCATTGTAGAAGTACTGGGTGATGGAGCTATTCGCACCAGCTTGGGCCTTGCGCACAAAGTTCTGAATATCATCTTCTGCATTCTTGGCTTGAGGGTGAAATTCAGGATAAGAAGCCACTTCTATATGGAAGTGATCTCCGGTGGTATTGCGGATATGCTCTACTAGCTCATTGGCATAGGCAAACTCACCCGTAGTGTATTGCCCCGAAGGCATATCGCCGCGCAGAGCCACTAGGCGGTTGATGCCATTATCTCTATAGGTGCTGAGTAGCTCGTCAATTTCTTCGCGGTTGGAGCTGATGCAGGAGATGTGCGGCGCTGCGTCGGAACCTTTGGCTTTGATAGACTTCACCGTGTCTAAGGTGCCATCACGGGTTGAGCCACCTGCACCAAAGGTCACTGAAAAGTAGGCTGGGTTGAGCTGCGCTAGTTCATCGTGAACGGCGGCGAGTTTTTCTGCACCCACTGCCGTCTTGGGAGGGAAAAATTCAAAGCTAAATAATCTATCTGTCATGGTTTTGTCCTGATGAAAAAGCCCTGTGCAGAGTATCCGCATAGGGCTCTATCAACATAGCACTTAGGCTAGTTTAGTAGCGATAAGCGTCGTTTTTAAATGGCCCGTCTACACTAACGCCGATATAGTCGGCTTGCTCTTGGGTCAGTACGGTTAGTTTTGCACCTAGCTTCTCTAGGTGTAAGCGCGCTACCTTCTCGTCCAAGTGCTTAGGTAATACGTAAACCTGCTTCTCGTAGTTGCTGTGGTTCTTCCACAGCTCGATCTGCGCTAACACTTGGTTAGTGAAGGAGTTAGACATTACAAAGCTTGGGTGTCCAGTAGCACAACCAAGGTTCACTAAGCGGCCTTCGGCCAACATGATGATGCGCTTGCCATCAGGAAAGATGATGTGATCAACTTGGGGTTTAATGTTTTCCCAGGTGTATTGTTTGACGCCGGCAATATCGATTTCGTTATCGAAGTGGCCGATGTTACAAACAATCGCCTGATCTTTCATGGCTAGCATGTGGTCATGGCTGATGATTTGGAAGTTGCCAGTCGTGGTAACAAAGATGTCGGCTTCGCCAGCTACGTCATCCATAGTTACTACGCGGAAGCCTTCCATCGTTGCCTGCAGTGCACAGATAGGGTCGACCTCTGTAATCATGACAACAGCGCCTAGACCTTTAAGTGACTGTGCGCAGCCCTTGCCCACATCGCCATATCCGCATACCACGGCAGTTTTGCCGGCGATCATAACGTCAGTGGCACGCTTGATGCCGTCTACCAAAGACTCGCGGCAGCCGTATAGGTTGTCGAACTTAGACTTGGTCACTGAGTCGTTAACGTTGATTGCAGGAATAGCTAGTTCGCCCTTCTCTGCCATTTCTTTCAAGCGTAATACACCTGTAGTAGTTTCTTCAGAAACACCTTTGATGTCAGCCATTAACTCGGGGTAGTTTTTGTGCAAGATCAAAGTCAGGTCGCCGCCGTCGTCCAATATCATATTTGGACGCCAGCCGTCCTTGCCTTCAATCGTCTGCTTGATGCACCACTCGTACTCTTCTTCTGTCTCGCCCTTCCAGGCAAATACAGGTACGCCTGTTGCGGCAATAGCTGCAGCGGCGTGATCTTGGGTAGAGAAGATATTACAAGAAGACCAACGTACCTCCGCACCCAGTGAAGTTAGGGCTTCGATAAGCACAGCCGTTTGAATCGTCATGTGCAGGCAGCCAACGATGCGCGCGCCTTTTAAAGGCTGTGCGTCTTTGTATTCTTCACGGATATACATCAAGCCCGGCATTTCTGTCTCGGCGATGGCAATTTCTTTACGGCCCCAAGCGATGTTTTCTTCGCTAAAATCGGCTACTTTAAAGTCTTGAGTTGCAGTCATGGTATGTCTCTTTGCCGTAGGGCAGATTAGTTGTTTAGGTTTAAGCCGGCTTCTTCACGAAGTAATTCAGCCTTGTCGGTGCGTTCCCAGTTAAAGCTAGCTTCTTCGCGGCCAAAGTGACCATAAGATGCAGTAGGACGGTAAACCGTATTCAGCAGATCAAGCATCTTGGTAATGCCGTAGGGACGCAGGTCGAAGTTCTTGCGTACCAGCTCAACGATTAGGTCTTCAGAAACTTTATTCGTGCCGAAAGTTTCTAGACTGATCGAGGTAGGCTCGGCCACGCCAATGGCATAGCTGATTTGGATTTCACATTTGTCTGCTAGACCGGCGGCGACAATGTTTTTAGCTACATAACGACCGGCATAGGCCGCAGAGCGGTCGACCTTGGACGGGTCTTTACCTGAGAATGCCCCGCCACCGTGGCGGGCCATGCCGCCGTAGGTATCAACGATTATTTTACGGCCTGTTAAGCCAGCATCACCTACAGGGCCACCGATAATGAACTGGCCTGTTGGGTTGATGTGATATTGCGTAGAAGCGGTTAACCATTGTGCAGGCAGCACTGGTTTAACGATTTCTTCCATAATGGCTTCGTGTATATCGTTCTGAGATATCTCGGGGCTGTGTTGCGTAGATAGCACAACAGCATCGACACCTACCGGCACACCATTTTCATAGCGGAAGCTGACCTGACTTTTAGCGTCGGGGCGCAGCCATGCCAAGCTGCCATTTTTGCGCAGCTCTGCCTGGCGCTTCACTAAGCGGTGAGCGTAGGTGATGGGCGCGGGCATGAAAACGTCAGTCTCGTTACAGGCGTAGCCAAACATTAGGCCTTGGTCGCCAGCGCCCTGATCTTCAGGCTTGGCGCGATCAACTCCCTGGTTGATGTCTGGGGACTGCTCGCCTAGTGCATTGATTACCGCACAGGTAGAGCCGTCAAAGCCGATGTCGGAGCTGGTATAGCCGATATCATTGACTACATCGCGTACGATCTCCTCGTAGGGAATGTTTTTAGCGCTAGTATTGATTTCACCTGCAAGTAAAATCATGCCAGTCTTTGCCACCGTCTCACAGGCCACGCGGGCATAGGGATCTTGGGCGAGGATGTTGTCCAAGATCGCGTCGGATACCTGATCGCATAATTTGTCAGGGTGACCTTCGGATACAGACTCCGAGGTAAAGAGGTAATTCTTTGCCATGTCTCATTCTCTTTAGCAGGCTTTAGGCGCCCACAAGCTGAATATCAAAAAAGGAGATTCTACATTGCTTGCATGCAGAACCCTAGCATTTGCGGGTGAAATTCAAGTGAATAGCTTGAATATTGCACAACTTAACCTTGAAATGACTTCAAGAAGGCCAGTTCAGGTTCGGTGAGCTGGCTGCGTGGTTTCAGGCACAGTTGGCGGTGTAGTTGCTTAGTGGCACGTTTCACCAGTTTGGCAAAGGCATCTTGGAACTCCACCGCAATGCTGTCTTTTCCTTCATCATCAATTAAAAACTCCATGCCAGCGAGTTTCATTAAGGAGCTTTCATAGGCTGTGCCACGATAGCGATCTAGCACGGCGGCGGTGTTTAAGTGCGGGTTGGCCTGTAGTAGGTCAATTAACTCGACGATAAAGCTTATACCTCTGTCTTCTAAGGTCTCGATTAAATCGAGTTCCTCATCGCTGACCGTGGTTGCCAAACTGGGGCGGGCAAGCAGGGCGCCAATGATCATGCGGCTAACGGTAATTTCTAATTGGCGCTGGGGCGCTGAGGCGCGAACGCGAGCCCCTTGTGAGGGCGGGGCATAGTTGCCCTTATTGTAGTTGGGCGGTGCTTCTGCGGGCGGAGGAGGCGCATGTTGTAGACCCCCGCCAAATAACTGTTCAGCGGAGGTGCCAGCGACTTTGGCGAGCTCGGTTTTGAGAAGAAGGGAAAAAGTTTCTGCTTTGATTTGTGCTAGCAGAGGCTTGGCTAATTCCACAAAGCGGCTAAGGCCGTCGATAGAGCTAATATCTACTTGTGTTTTGATATGTTCTATTAAATAGGTGGATAGTGGCATGGCGTTAGCCAGGCGTTGCTCAAAAGCATCCTGCCCTTCCTTTTGTACCATAGAGTCGGGGTCTTCTCCGTCGGGCAGAAATAAGAAGCTGATTTGTTTGCCATCTTGTAGTTCGGGCAGGCAGTTATTCAGTGCGCGCCAAGCGGCGTCACGACCCGCACGATCTCCGTCAAAGCAAAAGACGACTTGGCTAACGGCGCGGAATAGGCGTTGAATATGGTCGCCGGTACAGGCTGTCCCCAGTGTGGCGACAGCATTACTGATGCCGTGTTGCGCCAGCATCACGACATCCATATAGCCTTCTACTACAATGATTTTTCCTAATTTTTTGGTGTATTGCTTGGCTTCAAATAAGCCATATAGTTCGCGTCCCTTGTGAAAAATGGGCGTCTCGGGGGAGTTTAAGTACTTGGGCTCTCCCTTGCCCATGACGCGCCCACCAAAAGCGATAGTTTTGCCGCGTTGGTCACGAATGGTGAACATAATGCGATCGCGAAACCGGTCGTAGTAGCCACCGTTATCTTTCTTGATTAGCATGCCTGCAGAATCTAATTTGGCTTGATTGTCTTGGCTTTTTCCTAAGCGCTGTAGGATGAAGTCCCAGCCCTCTGGCACAAAGCCGATAGCGTATTGCTTGGCAACTTCTCCCGTTAATCCTCGATTTTTTAGATATGCTACTGCCTTGGGCTCCTTGCGCAACTCTAGCTGGTAGTGTTCGCTGGCCGACTTCATTAACTCGTAGAGATTGGCTGTTTGCTTACGCTTGATGCTGTCTTGCTCGGACTCTTCGCGCGGCACCTCTATGCCTAGACTACGAGCTAATTCTTCCACGGCTTCAGGGAAGGCCAATCGGTCGTATTCCATAATGAAGCTAATTGCCGTGCCGTTCATTCCACAGCCAAAGCAGTGGTAGAATTGCTTGGTGGAACTGACGGTAAATGAAGGCGTTTTCTCGCCATGAAAGGGGCAGCAGGCTTTGTAGTTGGCACCGGCCTTTTTCAGAGGCACGCGCTTATCAATGACGTCGACAATGTCGACGCGCGAGAGTAAGTCATCAATAAACTGTCTAGGGATCATGCCGGCCATGGGCGCTATTGTGCCATGAGTGAGTTAATGCGGATATGCTGGAAACAGCGGTTTCTAGCATATCCGCATACAGAACGGTTCAAAATAGATCTTCGGGGCCGCCAGCCTGTGTGCTGCCGTCTGTTACATCAATGACCATATCGCTCTCCGGCACGGCTATTTCTGTGGGAGCGTTTTCTGCACGGAAAATTTCAAATACCGCATCCGTTTGCTCGGGGTGAGCTAGTAGGCCGCTAGTTGGGTCGATGCGCACCGATACCATGCCGGAGGGCAAGCTGCGCTGGGACATTTTACTGTCTTTTAGTGCAGCATCCATAAAGTCGACCCAAATGGGCAGGGCTGCAGAGGCCCCTGTCTCTCGGCGCCCCATTGTTTTTAATGTGTCGTAGCCTACCCATACTGATGCAACAACGTCGTCATTGAATCCACTGAACCATGCGTCAATTTGGTCGTTAGTGGTGCCGGTTTTCCCCGCTAAATCGGTGCGCCCTAATTTAAGTGCGCGCCTTGCTGTGCCGCGTTTAACTACGTCTTGCAGCATGGAGCGGATAATGAAAGCGGTGCGAGGCTCCAGTATTTGCTCGGCTTGGCTGTGCAAGGGAGGGGCGACCTCTTGATTTTTCGACGCGCTACTCTCATCGTTCACTAGGAGCGCCTCGGGAGGTAAGGCTAAAGTTAGGCTGCCCTCTTGCTCTTCTGGGGCTTGGGGCTCTCCTCTCTCTGTGAGCATCATGGGCACGCCTGCATCTAGGTCTACCTCCAAGCAAGGTAGGCACGCAACTTTATATTCTTGAGAAAAAATCACTTCGCCATTTGAATTTTCAATCCGGTCTATAAAGAAGGCATCCACCTTATAGCCTCCATTGGCAAGGGCGGCATAGGACGAGGCCAAGTCCAGCGGGGTGGTGCTGCCACTACCTAAAGAAAGGGACAGGTCTCTAGGTAGGTGCTCGGCCTGGAAGCCAAATCGGCTTGCCAGTCTGCGAACAGGGCCAACACCTAATTCAAGCAGTAACCTAATAGAGACTAAGTTGCGCGAGTTGGCCAAGGCTGTGCGCAGGCGAGTGGGGCCGTAGAATTTTCCGCTGTAGTTCTCCGGCTTCCACTTGCTCTCGAGTGCTGGGTCGTCAAAGACGACGGGGGCGTCATTGATAATACTGGCAGCGGAATAGCCCCTTTCAAGAGCGGTGGTATAGAGAAAGGGTTTGAAGCTAGAGCCTGCCTGACGCAGGGCTTGGGTGGCACGATTGAATTTGCTCTTAAAATAGTCGAAACCACCGACTAGTGCGGTCACTGCACCGGTGTTTGGGGACAAGGCAACCATGGCACTTTCTATTTCGGGTATTTGCGCAAGACTGTATTGGCCGGCTTCGTTCAGTTGCACCCAAATGACGTCGCCTATTTTGAGGGCGTCGGCAGGTTTACTTAGTTTGGGGCCTACGCGGTCTGTATTGATGTGCTTTTGTGCCCAACTCATGTTTTCAAAGCCAAGTTCGGCTTGCTTTTTTTCTCCAAGGTAGAGTTGAGCACTCAATTCTTTCAGTTGAATGACAATGGCTGGGCGCAAGCCGGTTTTTCTAGGGTGTTTTTTGAGAACTTGATTTAGGGCGACTAGATCAAGTTCATTGTTGTCATCTCGGGTTACTAGGGTGCTGCCTAGTACGCCCCTGTATCCGTGCCTCATGTCTATTCGCTGAAGGCCTTTGCGTATGGCCTGGTTGGCAGCACGTTGCTGTGTTCCGTCTATCGTAGTGTAGATTTTTAGGCCAGAGCTGTAGGCGTCACCAGGAAACATGCGGGCGACTTCTGCGCGAGCCATTTCGCCGACATAGTGGGCTTCTACTTCAGGGGTTACCGCGTGCACTTTTGCAGTGATTGGGTCTAGTTTGGCGAGATCATGGGCTTCTTGGGTAATAGCTTTGAGCTTGAGCATGCGCCCTAGAACATAGTTTCTGCGTAGTAGTGCGCGCTCGGGGCGGGCGATAGGGTTGTATTTTGATGGTGCCTTGGGTAAGCCTGCAATCATAGCCATTTCGGCAAGGGTGAGTTCGTCAGCAGTTTTGCCGTAGTAAACTTTTGCGGCAGCGGCAACACCATAGGCGCGCTTACCCAAGTATATTTTATTCAGATATAGCTCTAGCACCTTATCCTTACTTAGTTGCCGAGTGATTCTTAGGGCGAGGAATATTTCATTAACTTTGCGTAGCATAGACTTTTCCCGTGTCAGGAAAAAATTTCGCGCTACCTGCATAGTAATGGTGCTGCCGCCTTGGGAGCGATTGCCTGTGCTCACCCAAACTATCACGGCCCTGACCAGCCCCTGCCAGTCGACGCCTGGGTGATCGTAAAAGCGGTCGTCCTCAGATGAGATAAAGGCTTGTTGCAGTTGCTTGGGAATGTCGTTTATATTGAGGGGAATGCGGCGTTTGTCCCCATACTCTGAGATAAGTAGACCGTCATTAGTATAGATGCGCAGTGGTTCCTGCAGCTGTATGTCTTTGAGACCAGATATTTCTGGGAGCTTGGGGGATAGGTAAAGATAAAGCCCGGCGGCCATTAAAGCCGTACAGACGCTACCGACCAATCCCAGTAAAGCTGAAATTTTGAGAGTTTTTTTGATTTTTGACACTAGCTTTCCGTTAACCCGCGCTTGCTTAAACTTAAGAATGTACTTTAATTATAAGGGTTTAGCGCGAATAAAGATAAAAAATAGAATTTTATTAGATTTTTTATGTACTTAGGGCTAGTATCTAACAAACTAGATGATGTAGTCTACGTGTATCCACCACCGGGGGCGGGAGCTAAAACGTGTTTCTATTTGGTAACAAAAAACCAGCCATGCTTGGCATCGACATCAGTTCCACTTGTGTGAAGCTGTTGGAGATAAGCAAAAACAAAGACTCTTATAAGATAGAGTCCTATGCCGTTGAACCGTTGCCACCTAACGCGGTGGCGGAAAAAAACATTCAAGATGTTGAAGCGGTTGGTGAAGCTGTTAAGCGCGCGGTTAAGCGCTCTGGAACGCGTAATAAATTGGTTTGCTTGGCTGTGCCTGGGTCGGCGGCAATCACTAAAAAAATCACTATGCCCTCGGACCTGTCCGAAGACGAGTTGGAAATGCAAATACAGCTGGAAGCTGATCAATATATCCCTTACCCATTAGAGGAAGTCAACTTAGACTTTCAGGTGTTAGGCGTCAGCGAAAAAACCCCAGAAACAATTGATGTGTTGTTGGCGGCCTCACGCAGCGAGAATGTGGGCGCTAGAACTGCGGTTGCAGAACTAGCAGGGCTGACAGCAAAAGAAGTTGGAATTGAAGCTTACACTATTGAAGACTCATTCAAGTTAATGTCGCACCAAGTCCCCGATTACGGTGTAGACAAAACAGTTGCCGTGATTGATGTTGGCGCTACAATGACTAGCCTCAATGTTTTACATGACGGAGTACTGACGTATACGCGAGAGCAGCCTTTTGGTGGCAAGCAGTTGACAGAGGAAATCATGCGTCGTTATGGTTTGTCTTATGAGGATGCTGGGCGAGTTAAGAAAGAAGGCGGCTTGCCCGAAAATTACGAACCGGAAGTTCTCGTGCCTTTTAAAGAGACAATGTCTCAGCAAGTTGGCCGTTTCCTGCAATTCTATTACTCTGCGACAGAACAAGAAAATGTCGACCATATCATTATGGCAGGAGGTTGCTCGGCAATCCATGGTATAGCCGATATTGTTGAGCACAACTTGGGTATACCGACATCGATTGCCAACCCATTTGCCAATGTGGACCTAGCAAACAGGGTTCCTAAAAACAGGCTGCTTAATGACTCGGCATCTCTGTTGATTGCCTGTGGCTTGGCTATGAGGAGTGTGGAGCAATGAGTGCAAGAATTAATTTGCTGCCTTGGCGTGAAGAAGAGCGTAAGCGACAGAATATTGAATTCGGTATTATGGCAGGCGCGGGGGCGGTGCTTACGTTGTTGGTTGTTTTTGCAATATACATGTATTTTGATGACCGTATCAATTATCAAGAACAGCGCAATCAGTTCCTGAACAACGAGATAGGAGTGCTTGATGCTAAACTAGAAACAATTCGGGGATTGGAAGAAAAAAAGCAAAGCCTCCTTGACAGGATGAATGTTATTCAGGAGCTACAAGGACGTCGCCCGGAGACAGTCCATCTTTTTGAAGAGCTGGTTACAACAATTCCTGATGGAATATGGCTTAAAAGCATAGAGCAAAAAGGTCACAAGTTGACTTTAAAGGGCTCGACAGAGTCGAACGCAAGAGTGTCTGCCTATATGCGTAACCTAGATGAGTCGGAATGGATGACAAGCCCTCAGCTAGTTACGATTAAAAAAGGCTCCGAAGGTAAGGGGGCAGAGTTTCAGCTTAGTTTAGAGCAGACGTCTCCGTCCCAAGCGGCGGATGAGGGGGAGAGGTAACATGACATTTGAAGATTTACAAAACCTTCAGCCGGAGGATCTTAAAAAAATCGGGGCGGCCCCTGTACCTGTAAAGCTGTTGGCTGTGGCTATTATTTGTGTAGTCGTGGCTGTATTGGGGTACTTTTTGTTGGTGGTAGATCATGTCGAGAAACTAAAGACAACTCAGCAGAAGGAAGTAACGCTAAAACAAGAATTTGAGCGCAAGCAGAGTAAGGCGTCTAATTTAACGGCTTATGAAGACCAGCTCAAAGAAATGGAGGTGACTTTTGGTTCTATGTTGAAAAGCTTGCCTGATAAGGCTGAGGTTGAGAGTTTACTTGTAGAGATTTCACGTGCTGGGTCTGCAAATAATTTAAAAATAAATATTTTTAGCCCGGCAGGCGAATCTCCTAAAGAATTTTATGCGGAGTACCCCATAAAGATGAATGTTGAAGGTAGTTATGGGGAGCTGACCGGATTTGTGAGCAATGTGTCGGCGCTTCAGCGGATTGTTACGTTGCATGACATTAAGATTGAACCGTTGACTGATAGTGATGATGCTAGTGTTACATTCACTGCTAAAACTTATAGGTATATATCTAATGAAGATGAATAGGTTGGCCTCAGGTTGTATGATTTTTTGTGTAGTAGCGGCGTTGCAGGGGTGCGCGAGTGAAATGGATGACTTGCAGGAATATGTAGATGTAACTAAAAACAAATTCCAAGGCTCTGTTGAGCCGTTGCCACAGTTTAAGCCGCCAGAGATATACGAGTACCGAAGTGAAAGAAACCCGTTTGTGCCTCTAAATGTATTGGATCAAGAGGCTTCTGTGTCCCCTAGCGCGAATGCCCCTGGAGACAGGGTTTTGGAGCCATTAGAGTACTTTCCTTTGGATGCTCTCTCAATGGTGGGGACTTTGGATAGGGGGGGGATTAGATGGGGGTTGATAAAAGATACTGAGGGTAAAATACATAGGGTGAAAAATGATAATTATCTAGGTCAGAATTATGGCGCTATTACTGACATTGGCACATCAAGCATTTCAATCACTGAACTTATACAAGACTCTTCTGGCTTGTGGGCGGAGCGTATATCTCAGCTCCACATTGGAGAATAAATAATGAACTTAATAAAACACATCATTGCTTTTCGAAATTTAATGCAAGCCTTGTTAGGCTTGGCGCTTTCCTTGGGTGGCGTGCTTGTTCATGCAGCCACTATTAACGATGTAAGCTTTCAGACGCTACCTGGCGACCGGTTGCAAATTGAAATAAAATCGGATGTAGAGCTTGAAGACCCCTTGAGCTTTACGATTAATAACCCCGCTCGAATAGCTCTTGATTTTCAAAACGCTACAGCAAAAATCAAAAATAAACATATTTCTGTTGGTGTCGGTGCTACAAATTCAATCGATGTAGTGTCGCAAGGCGTGCGTACAAGAATTGTGCTGAATTTAAGTGAAATCCTACCATTCACGGTTCAAAAAAATGGTACGAGCTTATATGTGACTATTGAGAATACTCCGATTACAAACGGCGGGAATGTGAATTCAATGTCGCTTGGTAATGCCAATGAGCCTGAAGGGACTGCTATTTCACACCTGGATTTTCGTCGAGGCGGAGGGGGCGAGGGGCGTGTAATTATTTCCTTGAGTGACAGCGGCATGCCCGTGAATGTAAGTCAGGAAGGCAATAAGGTTATTGCAGATATGATCGGGGCAACGATAGATGAGGCTTTGATACAGCGTCTAGATGTCGTGGACTTTGCTACGCCTGCGAAGTATATAGACGTGACTCAAACTGAAGACGGAGTGAGGGTGGCTGTTACTCCTCTCGATTCTAATTATGAGCACTTGGCATATCAATCGGATAAAGTGTTTACGCTTGAATTAAAGCCTGTGTCGAAGGAGGAGCAAGAAAAAATTGCCCAGTCCAAATTCGGGTATACGGGTGAGCGCTTGTCATTGAATTTTCAAGATATAGAGGTGAGATCGGTGCTTCAGCTGATTGCTGATTTTACTGGGTTGAATGTTGTAGTGAGTGACTCGGTTACGGGGACCTTGACATTAAGATTGAAGAACGTCCCCTGGGACCAGGCCTTAGATATAATCCTAAAAACCAAGGGCTTGGATAAGCGCCGATCAGGTAATGTGCTACTTATTGCTCCAGCAGAAGAAATTGCACAGCAAGAAAAAATATCCTTAGAGGCAAAGCAGCAGGTGAAAGAATTGGCCCCGTTGCGCTCGGAGTTTATACAGGTCAACTATGCAAAAGCGGAAGACTTGGCTGCGTTGCTTTCTGGAGGGAAGTCTGATGAGGGTGGGGCTGTCATATCTTCACGCGGGAGTGTTAATGTCGATCAGCGCACTAACACGTTATTGGTAAATGATACGGCGGAGTCTATTGAGACGGCTCGTAGAGTTGTTGCTAAGCTGGATATTCCCGTACAGCAGGTCCTTATTGAGGCTAGAATTGTAATTGCAAATGAGGACTTCAGGAAGCAGTTAGGGGCTAGGTTTGGTATAACGAATGACTCATTTGGAGCAAGTCAAACTGGATCAGGTGACGTGGCTTCCGGTACGTTAAATGGGACTACACAGGCTATTAATAATGAAACATTAGAAATGGCGGACCGCTTGAACTTTAACATGCCGGTTACCGCCACGGATTCGGGAAGTCCAGGGCGCTTTGGATTTGCATTAGCCAAACTACCAACAGGCTCTCTCATTGAGCTGGAGCTGTCAGCCTTGCAGTCAGAAGGAGATGGAGAAGTTGTATCAACTCCTAGGGTTATTACAGCAAATCAAAAGGAAGCGTTTGTAGAGCAGGGCGTTGAAATCCCATACCTTGAGGCGTCTTCAGGTGGTGCAGCGACAGTTACTTTCAAGCAGGCGGTATTAAAATTAACAGTCACGCCCCAAATTACACCAGATGAAAATGTAATACTGGATCTCAATGTCAAACAAGATAGTGTGGGAGATGTTTTTCAGAATATTCCGAGCATTAATACTCGAGAGCTAGAAACTCAGGTCTTGGTTAAAAATGGTGAGACTATAGTGTTAGGCGGGATATTTCAGCATGAGACTACTAGTGTGACGACTAAGGTTCCATTCTTTGGGGATCTTCCAATAGTAGGGCGATTTTTCAGGAATAAAAATGATGTAGAAAACAAGCGCGAAATCCTGATTTTTGTCACACCTAAAATTGTTCGCGACACCTTAGAATTCAACTAATCTGTGAATTGTAGTATTTACTTGGTCGGCCCTATGGGGGCCGGTAAGACAACAATAGGCCGACTGCTGTCACAGCAGCTCGGCCTTGAGTTTTTAGACTCCGACCACGAAATCGAGGCCAGCACCGGCGTCGATATCCCCACTATTTTTGAGTACGAGGGTGAGGCAGGCTTTCGTGAGCGAGAAGAAAAGGTAATTGATGAGCTGACTCAGCGCAGCGGCTTGTTACTGGCTACGGGTGGAGGGGTGGTTAAAAATCCTAACAACCGCAACTATCTTGGTGCGCGTGGCACGGTCATTTATCTGCAGGTTTCGGTAAAAGAACAGTTGCGCAGGACGCGCCATGACCGTGGTCGCCCATTACTTCAGACTGAAAACCCGCGCGCGCTGTTAGAAAAAATGGCGTTAGAGCGCTCCCCGTTATACGCAGAAATTGCCGATCACAGCTTTGATACGGATAATAAGACCGCTAAGCACGTTGTTAGCGAAATTATGGCGACACTCTCAAATAAGGTTTAAAAGCTCCATTGAAAACATTGCGCGTTGATCTTGCTGATCGCAGCTATCCCATCTTTATAGGCGAAGGCTTACTCGACAACTCCGAATTACTATTGCCCCACATCAAAGGCGGCAGTGTACTGGTGGTGACGAATGCGACGGTTTCCCCTCTTTATTTGGATAAGGTTACTAGTCATTTAAGTGGCTTGAAGTATTCCGTGATCGAGTTGCCTGATGGTGAAGAATATAAAAACCTCGATACATTAAATAGCATATACACACATCTGCTTGAGCACCGCTTGGACCGCAATACTACTTTGATTGCCTTGGGTGGCGGAGTGGTTGGTGACATCACAGGCTATGCGGCAGCGAGCTACCAGCGTGGCGTCAATTTCATACAAATCCCCACCACGGTACTGTCTCAAGTGGACTCATCGGTGGGCGGTAAGACGGCCGTCAACCACCCCTTGGGTAAAAATATGATTGGGGCGTTCCACCAGCCTCAGTGTGTAATTGCCGACATTAGTACTTTAAGCACATTGCCGCGCCGTGAATTAAGTGCGGGCATCGCGGAAGTCATTAAATACGGAATCTTGGGTGACAGAGAGTTCTTTGTTTGGCTAGAAGAAAATATTGAAGACCTAATGGCCTTGAATGCAGATAAGCTGGTTTATGCGATTCAGCGCTCTTGCCAAAATAAAGCAGATATAGTCGCGCAAGACGAAAAAGAAAGCGGGCAGCGCGCGCTGCTGAATCTTGGACACACCTATGGCCATGCGATAGAAACCAAGATGGGCTACGGCGAGTGGCTACACGGAGAAGCGGTGGGGGCGGGTATGGTGATGGCGGCCGAGCTGTCTGAAGCTTGTGGTTGGATTACTGTTGACGATTTGCAACGCATCACCAAGCTTATTCAGCGCGGAGAGTTACCGGTCGCGCCACCAGGGGATATGACTGCAGATGACTTTGTTGCCAATATGTCCAGAGATAAAAAAGTACTCGATGGAGTGCTACGCTTGGTGTTAATTAAATCTATTGGCGAAGCCGTAGTGACTAGTGATTACCCAAAGGACAAGCTACTTGCTTGCCTGCCGAGCTAATGGCCAGTAGCTTACAGCACTATAGAAACATTGCCCCCTATGCGGCGAGCGACACGGCATCTCGCGGGCGCGCTCACCCGGAGGGCGGGCCAGGTTATCGCAATGAATTTCAGCGTGACCGTGATCGCATTATTCACAGCTCGGCCTTTCGCCGCCTAGAATATAAAACTCAAGTTTTTGTGAATCACGAAGGTGACCTGTTCCGTACACGTTTGACCCATAGCTTAGAGGTTGCACAAATTGCCCGCACGATCGCACGGGCTTTGGGCCTGCACGAAGACTTAACTGAAGCGATATGCCTAGCTCATGATTTAGGTCATACACCTTTTGGTCACGCGGGGCAGGATGCGTTGAATAGTTGCATGAAACCCTATGGGGGGTTTGAGCATAATTTGCAGTCCCTGCGTGTGGTTGACGAGCTAGAGCAGAAGTATGCCGAGTTTGACGGACTAAACCTGTCGTTCGAGACGCGTGAAGGTATACTCAAGCACTGCTCGCCCAATAATGCATTGCAGCTGGGTGAGCTGGGGCGGCGCTTCCTGAACAAGTCCCAGCCGAGCCTCGAGGCGCAGCTGGCCAATCTGGCCGACGAAGTGGCCTATAATAATCACGATGTAGATGATGGTCTACGTTCGGGCTTTATAACGGTAGAGCAGCTGCAAGAAGTTAGCTTCTTCCGTGAGCGCTACCAGATGGTGGCTAAGGACTACCCCCAGCTGTCTGCGCGGAGAGTTAAGTATGAGGTGGTGCGCCGTATGATCACCAGTCACGTGAACGATATCATTGGCACAACTCAAGCGAATTTGAAAAAGCACAACATCAATAGCCCAGAAGAAGTGCGCGCACTGCCTTCGGCCATTGTTAGCTTTAGTGCTGAGTTGCGCGAACAAAATAAAGAGCTGAAGCAGTTCTTATTCCATAATTTGTATCGCCACTATCGTGTGCAACGTATGAGCCGCAAGGCCAAGCAGTTGATCGGTGAGCAGTTCGAAGCCTATATGGATGACCCGCGCCTGCTGCCGAACAAGTATCAGAGCAGGGTGAAAGCAATGGAGAAAGAATCCGGGGTCGACGGCCGTGCCCGAGCGATTGCCGATTACATAGCGGGCATGACTGATCGCTACGCCATAGCCGAACACGACAGGCTATTTAATCCACACCGTATAGCGTAAACCCCAGATAAATCAGCTACTTAGTATATTCCTGCTAATTTGCTGAAATCCCCTTAAACAAGTATAATGTCGCCCCTTTTGCCCGCCCTCGATGGTGTATGGCAATGGCGTAAAGAACGCCAACTTATTGAATTATCAGTAAATTTTGCAAAACATCCTTGCGAGATAAAGAGAGCAACACTATGACTCAGCAGCGTAAATTACCCACTGAAGGTCTTTATAGTCCTAAATTTGAACGCGACAACTGTGGCTTTGGCCTAATCGCGCAAATGGACGACGAGCCGCGTCACGCCCTAGTCACCAATGCTATCGAAGCTTTGGTGCGCATGACGCACCGTGGCGGAATCGGCGCCGACGGTAAAACGGGTGACGGTTGTGGCTTGTTGCTGAAGAAGCCAGACGCCTTTATTCGCGCACGTGCTGCTGAGCAAAATATAGAAATTGCTGGGCTGTACTCGGCTGGTATGATCTTCCTCAATCAAGACACTGCCAAGGCCGAGAGTTCTCGCCAAGAGCTAATCAAACAGCTGGAGCGACAGGGCCTGAGTGTCGCGGGCTGGTTGCCTGTGCCTGTGAATGCGGATGTTTGTGGAACAGAAGCGCGTGCCGCACTACCTCAGTTTGAGCAAGTGATTGTCAACGCCCCTGAGGGTATGGCTGAAGATCACTTTAACGGCATGCTGTTTACCGCCCGCCGTATTGCTGAGAAGGCCATCGAAGCGCAAGACGATACATTTTATGTAGCATCGCTATCATCACGCATGGTGTCCTACAAGGGCTTGGTCATGCCCGTGGATTTGCCGAAGTTATACTTGGATCTTGCTGATGAGAGCTTTAAAACTTCTATTGCAGTATTCCACCAGCGCTTCTCGACCAACACCTTCCCCCAGTGGCGTTTGTGTCAGCCATTCCGCTTTATCGCGCACAATGGTGAGATCAATACTATTCAGGGCAACCGCAACTGGGCCAACGCCCGTGCGCATAAATTTGAAACGGCCAAGTTGCCTGACCTAGCAGAAATGCATCCTCTAGTGAATTCTACGGGTTCGGACTCTTCTTCGGCAGACAATATGCTAGACGTATTGACCGCTGGTGGCATGGATATCTTCCGAGCACTGCGTTGCTTGGTGCCACCTGCATGGCAAAACGCTACAACGATGGACTCAGAACTGCGCGCGTTCTACGAGTACAATTCCATGCATATGGAGCCGTGGGACGGCCCTGCAGGTATGGTGCTGTCAGATGGTCGCTACGCGATCTGTGCCCTAGACCGCAACGGCTTGCGTCCTTCTCGTTATGTCATCACCAAAGATCGTGTGATCACTTGTGCCTCTGAAATTGGCGTCTGCGACTACGAGGCTGCCGACGTAGTTGAGAAAGGCCGTTTGGGCCCAGGTCAGATGATGGCGGTGGACACTGAAACTGGCAAGCTAATGAAGACCGAGGAGATTAACGATATCCTTAAGTCGCAGCAGCCCTATGCCAAGTGGTTACAAGAAAACACAGTTCAGTTAAAGACGATCCTAGACGATCAGAAGCTGTCTGATAATCCATTGAGCAAAGAAGAGCTAGCGATATACGAAAAATTGTTTTTGGTTAGCTTTGAAGAGCGAGACCAAGTATTGCGCATTTTGGCGGAAGACGGCCAAGAGGCGATCGGCTCTATGGGCGACGACACACCGTTTCCGGTGCTGTCGCAAACCCAGCGCACGGTTTACGACTACTTCCGCCAGCAGTTCGCTCAGGTAACCAACCCTCCTATCGACCCATTGCGTGAAGCGATTGTCATGTCCCTAGAGACTTGCATTGGCCGCGAGCGCAATCTGTTTGAAGAAACTGCCGAGCACGCCAATCGCATCGCATTGAACTCCCCCGTTTTGTCACAGCGCAAGTTTAATGCGCTGACCAATATGGGTAGCTCAGATTATGCAACAGCAACGCTGAGCTTGAATTATAGCGCTAGCGAAGGCTTGCATAGCGCCATTACACGCGTAACGGAGGAAGCGGTTGCCGCAGTGAAAAGCGGTACGGTCGTCTTGGTATTAACGGATCGTGACATCAATGCGGATAAGCTTCCAATCCATGCGGCGCTGGCTACCGGTGCGGTACACCACGCTTTGATTAAGGCGGGCTTGCGTTGTGACACCAACATCATTGTTGAAACAGCTACTACGCGCGATTCACATCACTTTGCGGTGCTGTTGGGCTATGGCGCCACGGCGATCTTCCCTTACTTGGCCTACGAGTCAATCAATGGCCTGATTGAGCGTAAAGAGATTGCCGAGAGTGATCGCTTTAAGTTGGCCAAGAACTATCGCAAGGGTATTAATAAAGGCTTGTTTAAGATCCTATCTAAGATGGGTATCTCAACGGTGGCCAGTTACCGCGGTGCGCAGTTATTCGAAATTGTTGGCCTGAACTCAGAAGTGGCTGACCTATGCTTCACGGGCTCAACCTGCCGTATTCAAGGCACTAAGTTCGAGCACATCGAAGCAGACCAGCTGATCCTCAATAAAGAGGCTTTTAATAAGCGTGTACCGATTCGTCAGGGTGGCTTGTTGAAGTTTGTGCACGGTGGTGAGTATCACGCTTATAACCCCGATGTTGTGAACAGTATTCAGGCGGCGGTTGAGTCAGGTAACTACAAGGACTACATGGTTTATGCGGATCATGTGAATAACCGCCCTGTGTCTAGCTTGCGGGATATGTTCAAGTTGAAAGAGCAGCCTGCAATTGATGTGGAAGAGGTTGAGCCAATCTCTGCTATTGTTAAGCGTTTTGATTCGGCGGGTATGTCTCTGGGCGCCTTGTCCCCAGAAGCTCACGAGGCACTGGCCACGGCGATGCACCGCCTGGGTGCGCGCTCTAATTCGGGTGAAGGCGGCGAAGATGTTAAGCGTTACGGCACCGAGAAGATGTCAAAGATCAAGCAGGTTGCCTCAGGCCGTTTTGGTGTGACACCGCATTATCTGCGCAACGCCGAAGTCATTCAGATTAAAGTTGCCCAGGGCGCCAAGCCGGGAGAGGGTGGGCAGTTGCCCGGTGGTAAGGTGAATGATTACATCGCCACTCTGCGTTACTCGGTGCCTGGCGTAACCTTGATCTCGCCCCCTCCACACCACGATATTTATTCTATCGAAGACTTGGCTCAGCTGATTTATGACCTGAAGCAAGTTAACCCTAGTGCACAGATTTCCGTGAAGCTCGTGGCAGAAGCGGGCGTCGGAACGATTGCTGCCGGTGTGGCCAAGGCCTACGCCGACTTCATTACCATCTCAGGATACGACGGCGGCACAGCGGCTTCGCCATTGACGTCAGTGCGCAACGCTGGCTCTCCATGGGAGCTAGGTTTGTCTGAGACGCACCAAACGCTGCGTGCGAATGACCTGCGTGAGAAAGTGCGTGTGCAGGCCGACGGCGGCATGAAGACGGGCTTAGATGTGATTAAGGCGGCTATCCTAGGTGCTGAGAGCTTCGGTTTTGGTACTGGGCCCATGGTGGCCTTGGGCTGTAAGTACTTACGTATCTGCCACTTGAACAACTGTGCGACGGGTGTGGCTACGCAGAATAATGTACTGCGCTTTAAGCACTTCCGCGGCGACGCTGAAAAGGTCATGAACTATTTTCAGTTCATTGCTCGCGAAGCACGCGAAATCATGGCTCAGCTTGGCGTGAAGCAGTTAACGGACCTCATTGGCCGCACTGACTTGCTAGAAGTGATCGATGGACCTACGGGCAAGACAAAGAGCTTGGACTTAAGTCCTATCTTGTCTGACGGTGGCTTGGCTAAAGATCTGCCGACTAGCTGTGCCACGCAGTTTAATGAGCCCTATGACAAGGGCCTGTTGGCCGAGCAGATGGTTGGCGATATCCTAGCTTCTATCGAAGCCCAGTCTGGCGGCGAGTTTAGCTACGACGTGGTGAATACTGACCGCTCTGTGGGTGCACGCTTGTCCGGTGAAATCGCAGCGCGCTATGGCAACCATGGCATGAACGAAACACCTATTACCTTGAAGCTGAAGGGGAATGTAGGGCAGTCATTTGGCGTGTGGAATGCGGGTGGCTTGAATATGTACCTAGAGGGCGATGCCAACGACTACGTTGGTAAGGGCATGGCTGATGGCAAGCTAGTTATCACTCCTCCTGAGGGCAGCGGCTTCACCGCACGTACTACCGCGATTGTGGGTAATACTTGCCTATACGGCGCAACCAACGGAGAGCTGTTCGCTCAGGGTACAGCGGGCGAGCGTTTTGCGGTACGCAACTCGGGCGCTAAGGCGGTTGTTGAAGGCGTGGGCGATCACTGTTGTGAATACATGACTGGCGGTGCGGTCACCGTGCTGGGCAAGACAGGCGTTAACTTTGGTGCGGGTATGACAGGCGGCTTAGCCTTTGTATTAGACGAAGACAATAGCTTCGTTGATTGCTATAACCACGAGCTAGTCGATATCACGCGTCTGACGGGTGAGGCGACACAGGCCTACGCAGCGTTTTTACAACAGACAATTGAACATCATGTTGCGGAAACGAATTCAGTATTTGGCCAGGAAATTTTGAATAATTTTAAGGCGTACTTAAATAAATTCTGGTTAGTGAAGCCCAAGGCGGCGGATATTGGAGAGCTGCTAAGTACCTTGCGTAAAGCGGCCTAGCTTGACGACTCTTGAGTGATGAAGGGGCCTGCGAAGCGGGCCTTTTTTATGGGCGGGTGCTTTTTACCGATACGTATAGCTGTGTTTGATTGATGATTTGTATTACATTTGATGCTTGCCTGCCGATGATGGCGGGGGTTTATTGTTTAGGGGCTGTCAAATGAAGCAGATATTAGCACTGGGTGACCTTGCCAAAGGCTTCTTGATTCTTGTATCTATTATCCCGTTTTATATTTTCTATATTGTATGGGCATGGTTTGTTGTTGAATTTGACCCCGCGCCGGGCACTATCTATTTAGATCGCTTAGAGCCTATGATTCAGCAGTATATGTGTATATTAGCGGTGACGTTGTCTTTGTTGCTGCTAGGGCTGTTGATTAAATATTTTTCATGGCCGTTAGAAAAATATTTTCTGCTTGCAGCCAATATAATCACCGTGGCATTTTTGCTCTACTCTGGGCACTTGGTAGGGGCCTTGAGCATAACAACGGGCATCGTCATGATGAGCGCAGGGATACTGGGGCTGATTTTGCTTGAGTTTAAAGTGGTCGTTTCTGTATTTGTTAGCTCTATTGTTGCTATTTTTTCGAGTAGCTTTGCTGCATCCTTGGGCTATGTTGAGTACTCGCCCATATTTGTGGGCAGCCCGACGGGTGAAGAGCACCCGAGTATATTTTGGGTACTGTCCACTATGAGCTTTAGCTTGCCATTTGTGGTGGTGTTCTTTGTGATTAGCACAATGCTGATTCGTCAGTGGAAGGCCTATGACCAGGAAATCTTGAAAATGGCCAGCATTGACCCCTTAACACAGTTGAATAACCGTCGCTTCTTGATGGATAGCTTTAAGCGTGAGCTGGCGCTGTACGACAGAAAGGCAGAGGAGCACGCCTTGTCTTGCATGATGTTCGACTTGGATTTTTTCAAAAAAGTGAATGATAACTACGGGCATCAAGTAGGCGATGATGTACTGGTAAAAACGGCTAGTGTGCTGATGCGCTGCATACGTGAGTACGATATTGCCGGGCGCTATGGCGGAGAGGAATTTTTAGTGGTACTTCCGCAAACGGGCGCCAAGACCGCGAAAATAGTAGCCGAACGCTGTCGTAAGAACATAGAGGATTTAGAGTTCCCCTTGAGTGATGGCAAGACACTTAAGGTGTCCGCAAGCTTTGGGGTTGCTTCTGCGGCAACAGAAGAGGCTTCGATGAATGAAATGATTCATGCTGCTGACGCCGCCTTATATCGAGCTAAAGAAAATGGGCGCAACTGCGTCGTTATGGCCGATAATGCGGATATGTCCTTACCGGCTTAGCTGAGCGGCTAGGGTTTGTCATTGCCTTGTTTAAGCCGCAGTATGGTCATGCGAGTAGCTTACGGGTGAGCTTGCGAACCCCAGCGGGTAGATATTAGCGGTTGTAGAGTGTTTGGCTTCCACGCGCTGGGCTTCGTGCCTCAGCGCCAGCCTACAGCATTTGGGAAGCTATGCGGATAGGGCGAAATTGAGCTATTTAACCGTGGTCTGTCCCTTGTTGGCTTTGTAGGGCTGGGGCTTTGATTAAGTCTGACATGGGGTTCTCCTATGGGGAGTATAGGAGGTGGGTGGATACCTGCATGCCGGAAGGAGCCTGCGGCTTTTCCGGGCTACTTTGAACCGGGCTTACTCATCAACTTGAATTCTATATGCAGGGTTGATTGTTGGGTAAGTCTCGTAATTGAGTGTGAATATTTCAGGAGCTATTTCATGTAAAAGTACTTCTTCAAGTGAAGAGTAAATAGCTTCGAAGTATTTTATGCTGGAGCCTGTTTTTAGGTGGGAAATATATCTATTTATTTCATCAGTTTTAAGGTTTCTTATTCGGAAGAGTGTCATGGCAAGGGATCCATCATATGAATTTTGACCTAGGTCCTCCCCGTATTTTTCGACAACCCAGTCTTGTAAGGCGGAAAAGTGTTTGGGGGTTATGTTTGGGCGCGAATGGATAGACTTGAGCCCCTTTGTCGTAAGGACGCTGTAAAGTGCTTGTATATAGGTGTTGTCAGTAGATATGGTTAATTGATTAACCTTGTCCGCTTCATCGACCTTTTTTCTGTCTTTAGCCAGAGCGGACATTCTTTTAGACCAAGTGGCCTGGGCGTTAGGGTAGTTGAGGAATTCCTGCTCAAGAAGTAATTGTTTTCCTAGAGTTGAGTTAGCCCAGCTTATAAGTGATTTAGCCTCTTGTTGGGTGAGTGCCACGGCTAACTTTTCTATGATTTTATTATTCAATCTTGAGGGCTGAGTAATAGTTTTTATTTTATTGAAAAGCTGGCCGCGCTTTTTGTTGGAAAGCGACCCATATGGGAATAGTGATTCAATCAGGTCATTTTGAAGCTGAGTAGGCCTCCCGAGTAGCTGGCGTGTGTTATTCGTATTGAAGACTTCGGTAGCTAGTTCTTTGGATATTTGGCTGTACACTTCAGTAGTGAAAAAGGCCGTAATAAGCAAAAAAGGCAGTTTGTATGCTTTCATAGTGTTTTTTCCATCTCTATTAAAAAGCCCCGCAAACGCGGGGCTTTTTTTAATCACCTACTTATGAAACTGCGGACTAAGTTCATGTACCGCATCCACTAGCGCCTTCACATGCTCCGGATCAATATGCTGATGTATACCGTGCCCTAGATTAAATACATGCCCAGAACCCTGGCCAAAGCTCTCCAACACCTTCAAAGCCTCCGCGCGGATCGTCTCAGGCGACGCATACAGCACGCTAGGGTCTAAGTTGCCCTGTAGGGAGACCTTGTCCCCAATGCGGCCCTTGGCGTCCGCTAGAGAGGTTGTCCAGTCCAGCCCTACGCCGTTGCAGCCCGTGCCTGCGATCAGCTCTAGCCACTGTCCGCCATTTTTGGTGAATAGAATATTCGGTACGGTGCGGCCTTCGTTTTCTTTAGTTAGGCCTGCGACGATGCGCTGCATGTATTGCAGGGAAAAGATCTTATAGTTCTCTGGGGAGAGCGAGCCACCCCAGGTATCAAATACCATGATTGCCTGGGCGCCAGCGGCGATCTGGGCGTTCAGGTAGCTAATGGTGGATTCGGTGATTTTGTCTAGCAGTTTGTGTAGTAGATCGGGGGCGTCAAACAGCATGCCTTTAATCTTGGCAAAATCGCGGCTGCTGCCGCCTTCGACAGCGTAAGTCGCCACGGTCCAGGGGCTGCCGGCAAAGCCGATTAGTGGTACGCGACCGTCTAATTCTTTGCGAATAGTGCGTACGGCATCGGTAACGTAGCGCAGTTCTTGCTCGGGGTCGGGAATAGCGATTTTGTCGATGTCCGCCGCACTGCGCACGGGGTTGCTGAATTTTGGGCCTTCGCCAGCGATGAAGTGCAGGCCTAGGCCCATGGCGTCGGGCACGGTGAGAATATCAGAGAATAGGATCGCCGCGTCTAGGTCGTAGCGCTCCAGGGGCTGCAGGGTAACCTCGCAGGCGCGCTCGGGGTTGGTGCATAGATCCATAAAGCTGCCAGCGGCAGCGCGGGTGGCGCGATACTCAGGCAAATAGCGTCCGGCTTGGCGCATAATCCACATGGGTGTGCGGTCAACGGGCTGGCGCATTAGCGCACGTAGGAAGCGATCATTCTTTAGTTCTGCGGCCATGGGGTTCTCTGTGTCCGTTTGTTAGCTTATGCGGATAGGCTGAAAAAGCTGTTTTTAGCCTATCCGCATTATATCAATGTCATGCTGAGCGAAGTGTTAGCGTAGTCGAAGCATCTGGTTTGCTGCAATGTCGGCGTACAAGATCTTTCGGCTCCACGTTGCTGCGCTCAAGATGACAGGGTTTAAATTCTTTATAAATAAAAACGCCCGCATCAGCGGGCGTTTATCATAGCAAAAAATCGTTGCTATACGTTCAAGTAACGCAAGATGCCTTCGGCAGCGTTGCGGCCTTCGTATACGGCGGTAACCACTAGGTCAGAACCGCGCACCATGTCGCCACCAGCGAAGATTTTTTCGTTAGTGGTCTGATGGGCAAATTCCTTGCAGCCGGGGGCAAGAACACGGCCGCCCTGGTCTAAGTTGACGCCAAATTCCGCCAGCCAGGGTGCAGGGCTTGGGCGGAAGCCAAAGGCGATCAGCACGTTGTCGGCTGGAATGATTTCTTCGCTGCCAGGAATAGGCTCTGGGCTGCGACGGCCACGAGCATCGGGCTCGCCTAGCTGGGTCTTAACCACTTTAACGCCAGTGACTTTGTCGTCGCCCATAATCTCGATAGGCTGACGGTTCCATAGGAACTCAACGCCTTCTTCTTTGGCGTTCTGCACTTCTTTGCGTGAGCCAGGCATATTGGCTTCGTCACGACGGTAGGCACAGTTGACGCTGTCAGCGCCCTGGCGGATAGAAGTTCGGTTGCAGTCCATCGCTGTGTCGCCACCGCCTAGAACTACCACTTTTTTGCCTTGCATGTCGATGAAGTCGGCGGGGTCTTTTTCAAGGCCCATCAGACGATTCACGTTGGATACAAGGTAGGGCAGGGCATCGTATACGCCAGGCAGGTCTTCCCCGGGGAAGCCGCCTTTCATATACGTGTAAGTGCCCATGCCTAGGAAAACCGCGTCGTATTCATCCAGCAACTGCTGCATAGGAATATCGGTGCCGATTTCGGTATTGAGGACAAACTCAACACCCATCTCTTCCATCATAGAGCGACGGCGTTTAACGATGTCTTTTTCTAGTTTGAAAGGGGGTATACCAAAGGTCAGCAAGCCGCCGATCTCTTCGTATTTGTCGTAGACAACAGGTTGTACGCCGTTGCGCACCAATATATCAGCAGCGCCTAAGCCCGCAGGGCCGGCGCCGATGATGGCGACACGCTTGTCAGTTTTTACCACGCCAGACATATCGGGGCGCCAGCCCTGAGCCCAGGCTTCATCGGTAATGTATTTCTCTATGTTGCCAATCGTCACAGCACCAAAGCCGTCATTCAGGGTGCAAGCGCCTTCGCATAAGCGGTCTTGTGGGCATACGCGGCCACACATTTCCGGTAACGAGTTTGTTTTATGCGAAAGCTCTGCAGCTTCGAACAAATTTCCTTCTGAAATCAGCTTTAACCAGTTGGGAACGTAGTTGTGCACAGGGCACTTCCATTCACAATAGGGGTTGCCACAGGCTAAGCAGCGGTCTGCTTGGCTGGCGGCAGTCGCGGCGTCAAAGCCGCTGTAAATTTCTTTGAATTCCTTAATGCGAATCTCGGCCGAGGTCTTTTTAGGGTCTTGGCGAGGCACGTCTAGAAATTGTAGAACATTACCCATATCTACTGGTCTCTTCTTGGTGTTTTCTCCAGGGCGTAGGCTCTAGAGGTGGGGCTAGCGCGGTAGGTTTTATCCTAGCTGCGCTTTTATCTGTCCGCTGACCTTGCCCATATCGGCGCGGCCCTGCAGCTGGGGCTTCAAAAGTCCCATTACCTTGCCCATGTCTTGCATGGTCTTGGCGTCTGCGTCGGCAATGGCGGCTGTGATCAGTGTTGCGACCTCCGCTTCGCTAAGCGGTTGTGGCAGGAAGTCTTGAATAACTGCCATTTCAGATTCTTCTTGGGCTACCAAATCGTCGCGTCCAGCCTCTTTAAACTGAGAGACAGAGTCGCGGCGCTGCTTAACCATTTTGTCCAAGACGGCTAATAGGTCGGCATCGCTAAGATCGCGACGCTCGTCTATTTCTATCTGCTTAGCTGCTGCAAGCATTAGGCGAATAGTCGCTAGACGCTGCTTATCACCGCTTTTCATGGCGGTTTTCATAGCGCTAGTTATTTCTTGCTTTAGCGGGCTTGGATTGGCTGACATATAGGAACCTTAATCTGGTGAAGCGAGTGCTTAGTAAAGGCGAACGCGCTTAGATTGCTCTTTAGATAGACGCTTAGCGTGACGCTTTTCAGCGGCTTGGTTCATGCGCTTCTTAGCAGCAGTAGGCTTCTCATAGAACTCGCGACGACGTGCTTCTGTAACGATTCCAGCTTTCTCGCAGGCGCGCTTAAAACGACGCAATGCGCCTTCAAAGGGCTCGTGTTCTTTTAGACGTACTGATGGCATAACAATAAACTCGTTTTAAAAAATTGGGGCGCGATTATAATACTCCACGCTCAGTAAAATCTACCCCGTGGCGCGAGAAGCGCTAAAATAGGCCGTAGATTCTTTAGAAAACAACAATTTAGCTCGTTTTTGGGGCTGATAAAGGCAATGTGATGTTAGTTTTAGGTATCGAGACCTCCTGTGATGAAACAGGATTGGCGCTCTACGATGATAAAAAAGGCCTGCTGGGTCATGTTTTGCACTCTCAGGTGAAGATGCACGCAGAATACGGCGGTGTGGTACCTGAGCTGGCGTCTCGCGATCATATTTTGCGCATACTGCCGTTGCTGCAAGAGCTTTTGAATGAAGGGGGCTATGCCAAGAGCGATATTGATGCGATTGCCTATACCGCAGGCCCTGGTTTGATGGGGGCGCTGCTGACGGGAGCCTCGGTGGCGCGCAGCTTGGCTTGGACGCTGGGAGTGCCTGCCGCCGAGGTACATCATATGGAGGGGCATCTGCTGGCGCCGATGTTGGAGGATAATCCCCCCGAATTCCCATTCTTGGCCCTGCTGGTGTCTGGCGGCCATACGATGTTAGTGGAAGTGTCGGGTATAGGCACCTATAGAAGGCTAGGTGAGAGCTTGGATGATGCTGCGGGGGAGGCTTTTGATAAAACTGCTCAGTTGCTGGGCCTGGGCTATCCCGGCGGGCCAGAGCTATCTAAGGCCGCTGCGCGCGGCGACGCGACTAAATATAAGTTTCCTAGGCCGATGATGGATCGCCCCGGTCTGGATTTCAGCTTTAGTGGCCTGAAAACATCGGTTTTGACCGCTGTGCAAAAAATTGAAGATATTGATGCTGAGCGCGACCATGTGGCGGCAGGCTTTCAGGAGGCAGTGGTTGATGTACTCAGCAAGAAAGTCGCCAGAGCTTTGCAGCAGACTGGCTTGAAAACGTTGGTGATTGCCGGTGGCGTGGGCGCCAATCAGGCGCTGCGTGCACGGTTGCAAGAGTTGGGTGAGAAGCTGGAAGTTGAAGTGCGCTACCCCCGTGTAGAGTTTTGTACTGATAACGGCGCAATGATAGCTTTTGCCGGCTGTCAGCGTTTATTGGCGGGGGAGAGAGCCAGTTTAGTGGTTACCACACAGGCGCGCTGGGATATGCAGAACTTAAGTGCACCGCAGTCGGTCGCTTAATGAGTCTGCACTGCTCCAGTCAGGGCCGAGGCGAAGATCTAGTACTGCTGCATGGCTGGGGGATGAATTCTGCTGTGTGGAAGGGCTTGTTGCCGCAGCTGCAGGAGCGCTATCGAGTACATTGCATTGACTTGCCGGGCCATGGGGCCAGTGAAAATGCAGGGGCTGGGCTTGATGCTTGGCTGGAGGCGATGGAGGACTCTTTGCCAGAACGCTTTCATCTATGCGGATGGTCTCTGGGCGGCCTGTTGGCACTGGCTATACGCCGACGCTGGCCGCAGCGAGTTAAGAGCCTTGTTTTGCTCAGCGCCTCCCCTCGTTTCTTGGAGGCTGTGGGCTGGCCAGCGCTGCCTGTAGCTCAATTGGAGCAGTTTGGCCTGGGTTTGGCGAAAGACATCGAGGCTACGCTGCGCCAGTTTATTGCCTTACAGTTTCTCGGTGTGCCCGGCTCGCGGGCAGTACAGCGCGAACTGTGGCAGGCGCTGCAAGAGCAGGGGGTGGCCAGTCAGCAGGGGCTGCAGCAAGGCTTGCAGCTACTACAGCAACTGGATTTGCGTGAAAGCTATGCCGATGCTCCTTGCGCGGTGGTGCTGGGAGGGAGAGACAAGCTGGTCTCTGCTGCTTTGTTGGAGAGTATGCAAGTGCTGAACCTTTGTAGTCATATTGAATTGTGGCCACAGGCGGCGCATGCTCCCCATCTACTTGAGCCGGCGCGTGTGGCCGAATTTATTGATGCTTATATTAATGAGAGGCAGAAACCGTGAGTCATTCCACTGCACATTCCTCCGTAGCCAAGGCGTTTTCCCATGCCGCAGATAGCTATGTGGAAAATGCCTCCTTGCAGGTTCAGGTCGGCGAGTGGCTACTGCATGGCTTGGGTTATGCGCCTGACTGGCTGGATGTGGGTTGCGGTGCGGGCTATATGGCTAAACAACTTAATTCTAGGGGTCTAGCGGAGCGGGTAATCGGTTTGGATTGCGCTTGGCAGATGCTGGCTCAGCAGGCTGACGGGAATACCTTGGTGTGTGCTGACATGACGGCCCCCCCCTTTGCCCCGGGTAGCTTCCACCGGCTAACGTCTAATTTGGCCTTGCAGTGGGCGGAGGACCCCGTACAGGCATTGGCGGCTCTGTTGCCCTTGCTTAAATCTGGAGGGGCATTTAGTTTTAGCGTGCCCGCTCCTGGCTCTCTGCAAGAGCTAAGCCAAAGCTGGGAGCGCGTAGGGGATGCCGATCAGCATATAAATAAGTTTAACAGCGCTGCGCAGTGGCGGCGTTTTAGCCTATCCGCATTGCAGCAGCTGGGAGTGCAGGGCGATGTTTTGCTTGAGCAGCGTGAGCTTGTACGCTGGTTTGACTCTCCTAGGCTGGCGATACAGTCCCTGCGAGATGTGGGGGCGAACCGTGTAACCTCGGGGGCAAAGCAGGGTTTAACCGGCAAGTCGCGCTTCGCGGCCATGCTGAAAGCCTATGAATCCCTGCGCACAGAGCAGGGTATACCCATGACTTACCAGCTGCTGAAGGTGCAAATAGCGCTATAGGCGTACAATAGCACCGTGAAATTAGCCGTGCCTAGCAAGTTTGACCTTCTCATTACTGAGTCGATCCTGTAGAATTGCGCGACTTTTTTGTGGCATATACCTCAGAAAATGCGATTTAAAATGATATGGGTCATTTGTTTTGCTGTGTTTAGGATGAATATAGCGTGTATTTGATTGAAATCATTAAAGCCCAGCGGGCAAGACCGGCTGGAAGCGTTAGCGTAGGAGATAATTCGAAATGCAAAAACCAAAAAGTGCACTGCTATTAATAGCAGGCAGTCTGTTAACGCTGTTTTCAGTGGCCGCTAGTGCCGACTGGGGCATGAATCTGCGTCCAGGAGTTACTCCGGTGACGCAAGAAGTCTTTGAACTACATACCTACGTTCTGTACTGGGTTTACGCCATTGGTGCGGTAGTGACGGGTGTTATTTTGTGGAGTGTGGTATTTCACCGCAAATCACGTGGCGCAGAAGCCGCTACTTGGCATGAGCATCTTGGTGTTGAAATCGCTTGGACGATCGTTCCTTTCATCATTCTTGGCCTGCTGGCAGTTCCTGCGACAAAAACATTGCTGAAAATGGAAGACACAACTACTGATGTAGATGTAACCATTAAGGCCACGGGCTATCAGTGGATGTGGTCTTACGAGTACATGGGGTCTAAGGACTTTGATGACGAAGGCATTAACTTCTATAGCAAGATTAGCACCGAAGACAATGAAGTTCGCCAGCTGGGCTCAGGTATGGATCCTGTCGAGCTAAACCTTGAGAACTACCTATATGACGTAGACAAGGTTGTTTACGTACCTGTAGGCAAGAAAGTTAGAGTTCTAATGACGGCAGTTGATGTTATCCATTCTTGGTGGGTTCCAGACTTAGCCGGTAAGAAAGATGCCATTCCTGGCTTTATCAACGAGCTATGGTTCAAAGCAGAAGAGACGGGCACTTTCCGTGGTAGCTGTGCAGAGCTGTGCGGTAAAGACCACGCCTTTATGCCTATCGTAGTGAAGGTTGTGACGGCAGAAGAGTACAAAGCATGGGTAGCTGAGCAGAAGGGTACTTCTTCTGCCGCCGCCGTATCTGATAACAACGCTGTAGCGTTAGCACAATAGGAGTTTAGATATGAGCGATCACGGACCTAAGCCAGGAATGATGCGTTGGTTGGTAACTACTAACCACAAAGATCTAGGTATTATGTATTTGCTGTTCTCGTTGATGATGTTTTTCATCGGTGGAGCAATGGCAATGGTTATCCGAGCTGAGTTATACCAGCCAGGGCTACAGTTTGTAGACCCACAGTTCTTCAACTCTATGACGACGATGCACGCCTTGATCATGGTATTTGGTGCGGTAATGCCGGCCTTTGTTGGCTTTGCTAACTATATGGTTCCTATGCAGATCGGCGCACCCGATATGGCTATGCCACGTATGAACAACTGGAGCTTCTGGTTGATGTGCTGTGCATTCATCATGTTGCTATCAACATTGTTCATGGACGGTGGTGCACCTGCTGGTGGCTGGACGATGTATGCACCCCTAGTGCTACAAACCGGTGATGCCTTCCCCTTCTTGGTATTCTCTGTTCACCTTATGGGGGCGGCGTCTATTATGGGTTCTATCAACATTATCGCGACTATCTTGAACATGCGTGCTCCTGGCATGAACTTGATGAAGATGCCTTTGTTTGTGTGGACATGGTTGATCACGGCTTACTTGCTGATCGCGGTACTTCCTGTGCTAGCGGGCGCGGTAACGATGTTGTTAACGGATAAGTTCTTCGGCACGGCGTTCTTTAGCGCAGCTGGCGGCGGCGACCCAGTATTGTTCCAGCACGTATTCTGGTTCTTTGGCCACCCTGAAGTTTACATCATGATCTTGCCAGCCTTTGGTATTGTATCGCTAACTATTCCTACCTTTGCACGTAAGAAGCTGTTTGGTTATGCCTCTATGGTTTACGCCACGGCCTCTATTGGCTTCCTATCCTTTATTGTATGGGCGCACCACATGTTTACCGTGGGCATGCCCCTAGCGGGCGAGCTGTTCTTCATGTTGTGTACCATGTTGATTGCCGTGCCCACGGGAGTGAAGGTGTTTAACTGGATGGCAACGATGTGGAAGGGCTCTATGACGTTTGAGACGCCTATGCTGTTCTCTATCGCTTTCGTTATCCTGTTTACCATCGGCGGCTTGTCGGGCGTGATGATGGCGATGACGCCTATCGACTTCCAATATCATGATACTTACTTCATTGTTGCTCACTTCCACTATGTATTGGTGCCTGGTGCGGTATTCACCTTGTTCGCTGGTGCTTATTACTGGCTGCCCAAGTGGTCTGGCTTCATGTACAGCGAGTTCTGGGGTAAGACACACTTCTGGCTTTCAACTATATTTGTGAACATGACCTTCTTCCCAATGCACTTTGTTGGCTTGGCCGGTATGCCGCGTCGTTACGCGGACTACAATATCGCCTTTGCTGATTTCAATCAGATTGCTAGCCTAGGATCATTTGGTTTCGGTTTGAGTCAGTTGATTTTCTTGTTTGCTATCGTGGTTCCAGCTTGTCGTAAGAAGAGTCGTGAGCGCTTGCAAGCTGCGCGTCCAGCGCCAGCGAAGCCTTGGGACGGAGCAGAAGGCCTAGAGTGGGAAGTTCCCTCTCCTGCGCCTTATCACACCTTTACTACTCCACCAGAAGTTAAGTAGTGATTGCTAGGCTGTCCGCAATGCGGATGGCCTGCTAGTAGAAGAGTTTATGCAAGAGCCGATAGAAAACGAGAATAAAAAAGTCGCCATTAAGATGGTGATTGTGGTTGTTCTAATGTTTGGCTTTGGTTTTGCTCTCGTTCCGATTTATGACATTCTTTGTGAAGTCACGGGACTGAACGGCAAGACGGGTGTGATCGAGGCGGCGCAAGCCGAAGGCCCTGATCTCAGCCGTGAAATTACGGTGAAGTTCACCGGCAGCCTGGCTTCAGGTGCACCGTTCGAGTTCAAGCCAGTTGAGACAACAATGGTTGTTCATCCAGGTGGTTTGTACAACGCGATGTATATCGCCAAGAACTTGACCCCCGCGCCAATAGTGGCGCAGGCAACACCCAGTGTATCGCCGCGCGAAGCGTCGTTATACTTTAATAAAACAGAGTGCTTTTGCTTTACACGGCAAGAGTTTAAAGCTGGAGAGAGCAAGGAAATGCCGGTGCAATTTATTATTGACCGCGATATTCCCAAACACGTGAGAAGTGTTGTTCTGTCCTACACATTTTTTGAAATGCAGGAATAGGCGCAAGCTTTTCCATTGCAAAAATAAAGAGAGTAAAGACTATGTCTGAAGCATCTACTGAAAATAAAGACTGGGACGAGTATTTCGTTGCTGATAGCGCTGCAGTGGTTCACACGGGTACTGTTGGTTTATTGGTAATGCTCGTGGGCGCAGCGTCTACGCTGAATGGTTCGGCCTGGGGTAAGTTCGCCTTCTTTGGTGGTCTAGCACTAACTATCTTCATGTTGTTCCGCTGGTTTGCCGATCAAATTCGCGAAAGCCACGGTGGCTTGCTAAGCGCTCAGGTTGATAAAACTTATCGCTGGGGCATGGGGTGGTTTATTTTCTCTGAGGTGATGTTCTTTGCGGCATTCTTCGGCACGCTTTGGTATGCACGAGTACTCGTCGCTCCTTGGTTGGCTGGCGAAGGTGCTGGTTTTAATACCCACGAATTCCTGTTCCCTTTATACGAAATGGCTTGGCCGACACAGGGTCCAGAGCACTGGGGCGGAGACTTCAAGTTAGTGGCATGGGACGGCTTGCCGTTACTTAACACTATATTGCTAGTAACTTCAGGTATCACCCTGACCATTGCACACCACGCTCTACTGCACGGTGAGCGCGCCAAGCTAAACATTTTCATGGTGATTACGGTTCTATTGGGCTCGATTTTTTTGGGCTGTCAGGGTCTAGAATATGTACACGCTTACCACGACAACCTAACCCTAGAGAGTGGCATCTACGGTACAACATTCTTTATGCTGACTGGCTTCCATGGCCTGCACGTATTGCTGGGTACTATCATGCTGATCGTTATGACGATCCGCTCTATGATGGGGCACTTTACCCCTGAAAATCACTTCGCATTTGAGTCAGCCGCTTGGTACTGGCATTTTGTTGACGTGGTTTGGTTTGGCTTGTTTATCTTTGTCTACATTCTGTAGCAAGATAAAATAGGCATACAAAAGGGGAGCTACAAGCTCCCCTTTTTTTGTTATTTGCTAGATAGTTATTCTGCAGCTTTTTTGTTCTGTTCGACAATTTTGTCTAGCTGTTCAGGTGATTGATTCATGTTCATATTGCCGCTGAAAAAAGCCACCAGCAATATCAGTAGGGCTAGACTGCAAAAGCCAATGCGCGCCGCGAGCAGATAGAAGGTGCGTCTGTCTTCGCTGACATTATCTTTCTTCAGCATGAAGAATAGGCCGATGAATAAGCTGGCGATGGCCAATACGAGAAGTATGATAAGAAGGGCTTTAATGAGCATAGCAGAGTATCTTTAAACGAAAGAGTTTGGATTTTAGCAGATGATGGCAATCAATATAGGATCGAGGCGTTTTGCGCCGAACTGGTTTCCGACCTTGTTGGTGTTAATTGTCGTGCCGACGATGTGTCGCTTAGGCTATTGGCAGCTTGAGCGGGCGCAGGAAAAAATCGCACTACAGCAGCAGTTTGCACAGCGTATCAATACACCCGTGTTAGATTTTTCTGCGGTGGCTGACGATTTCCCAAATATGCGCTACCAGGCTATCCGTATGCAGGGTGCCTATGACGCACAACATCAATTTGTATTAGACAATCTACCTCGTGAGAGGCAGGTGGGATACGGTATAATCACGCCGTTTAATCTTAGCTCTGGCGAAACCGTATTGGTGCAGCGGGGCTGGCAGCCTAGAAACCTAGACCGCCAGAAGTTACCGGATGTTGCTGTGAGCAATAATATGCGCAGCTTGCAGGGTAAGATTAACTTCCCCGGCAAGGCCTTTGGTCTAGGGCAGATGAGCCTGGAGTCTGGTTGGCCATTGCGTATTCAATATGTGGATTACGCGGCCATGTCAGAAAGGCTAGGGCGTGAAGTGCTGCCCATGATCGTCATGCTGAATGACGATCAGCCCGACGGCTATGCCCGGGGCTGGCAGCCTATTGCACAGAAGCCGAATAAAAATTACAGCTATATGTTCCAGTGGCTGGCGATGGCGGTCGCAGTGATCGTTTTATATATCAGTTTAAATTTACATAAGCGTGAAGAGTGAAGTAGATGAGTGAAGTAAAAGATAAAGAACTCCTATTAGCCAAGATTAAATTGTTGGCGATCATCGGTATTTTCGGTCTGCCTCTGCTGGCGGCGATTGTCATGAGCTTTGTCTATAAGGACGGTATGCCCCTGAGTGTCGGTACCTCTAATAAGGGTGACCTAATTCAGCCAGTGCAAGCCCTGCCCGAGTTTGAACTGACATCTCCCCGCGAAAAGGTGGTAACTAAGTCTGATTTCAATGAGCTTTGGACGCTGGTTTATATCAGCGAAAATGGCTGTGACAAGACCTGCCAGCATCAAGTCTATGCCATTGGGCAGCTCAATCAAATGATCGGCAAAGAAGCGGAGCGTGTACAGCGCCTATTTATCTATGGTGGCTTGATCCCCGCCGAAGAGCAGTCGGTATCCGAGAGCTTTCCACGCATGCTGATGGGGACGACGAATGCGGATAACCTAAAACAGATCGCTAATGTCCTGCGTCAGCCTGGTCACGATAGTGCCGACAGAATTTATTTGGTCGACCCCATTGGTCAGGCGATGATGTCTTTCTCTGCCGATTTAGACCCCAGGGCTATCTACAAAGACCTGAAGCACTTGCTGAAGATGACGAAGGGCTAGGTAGAAAAGCGATGAAAAGCAAAGCGATACGAAATTTAACACTACTGGCCACGGTGATGACCCTGGTGGTGATTGTCTTGGGGGCCTATGTTCGCCTAAACGATGCGGGCTTAGGCTGCCCCGATTGGCCAGGCTGTTATGGCCATTTCGGCGTACCTGATGAAGCTCATGAAATTGCCGCGGCTAACGAAGCGCACCCTGAGCGTCAGGTAGAAGCGCCAAAGGCGTGGAAGGAGATGATCCACCGCTATGTAGCCTCTAGTTTGGGCTTGGTTATTTTGATCATTGCCGGTATCGCCTGGAAGCAGCGCAAAAATGGTGTCGGAGTAATACTGCCCACCGTCTTGGTAGGAGTAGTGATATTTCAGGGTTTGCTGGGAATGTGGACTGTTACCTTGCTCGTTCAGCCAATTATTGTAACCGCACATTTAATTGGTGGTATGACTACCTTGGGTCTGTTGTGTTGGTTGGTCTTGAGTCACAGCGAAGTTGATTGGCAAGGCGAGCGCCTCACTAGCAGCGGTGTGAAGAAGTTGGCCCTAGCTACGTTGTTAGTTCTAGCCTTGCAAATTTTCTTGGGGGGTTGGACTAGTACTAACTATGCGGCACTGGCTTGTTATGGCTTTCCCACGTGCAGTGGTGAATGGGCGCCGGAAGTTAATCTGGACGAGGCATTCACCCTATGGCGTGAAGTACCCGCAGGAGAATACGACTTTGAAGGCGGCGTGATTTCTCATCCAGCCAGTGTTGCTATTCAAATTGCCCATCGCTTGGGCGCTATCTTGGCAACTCTATTCGTTGCCGCCTTGGCACATCTTGTGATGTTCCGAGCTAGTGGCTTATTAAAGACGGCGGCGATTGTTACACTAGTGACGCTGATCGCTCAGCTCAGCTTGGGTATAGGCAATGTATTTATGTCCTTGCCCTTGTGGATGGCTACCGCCCACAATGGTGGGGCGGCTGTATTATTACTATGTGTTGTCAGCTTAGTATTTGCTGTATTAAAAGGTTTACCTGCAGGCAATAAAAATGACTGATTCCGACACGAGTCCACAGAAAATGAATATGAAAGAATACATCACCCTGACTAAGCCACGGGTGGTGATGTTGCTAGTATTTTGCGCCTTTGTGGGCATGTTGCTGGCGATTGAAGACTGGAATATGACTACCCTGCAATCGGTGGTCTTTGGCTGCTTAGGCATTGGCATGGCCTCTTCGGCGGCGGCGGCGATCAATCACCTGGTTGATCAGCGCATCGACGGCATCATGGCGCGCACGCAGAACCGGCCCCTACCGCAGGGCACGGTTAACAACCTATCCGCATTGATATTTGCCGGTACGCTGGCGGCTATCTCGATGGTGATGTTGGTATTCTTGGTGAATACCTTGACCGCCGTACTGACCTTCTTGTCGATGATTGGCTATGCAGTGATCTATACCATGTACTTAAAGCGCGCGACGCCACAGAATATTGTTATCGGCGGCTTGGCCGGGGCTATGCCTCCAGTGCTGGGTTGGGCTGCAATTACAGGTGAAGTCAGCCCTTATTCATTGGTGCTGGCTTTGATTATCTATATTTGGACGCCACCACATTTCTGGGCATTAGCGGTGAATCGCCGTGAAGAGTACGCCAAGGTCGACGTACCTATGTTGCCCGTCACCCACGGTGCTGAGCTGACTCGTTTGCATATAACACTGTATACGATTCTTTTGGTGCTGGTGACCACACTGCCCTATTTAATGTTTGAAAACGGCATAGTTTATCTAGTCGGCACCATGGCCTTGAACTGCCGCTTTCTGTGGTACGCCTTCAAACTGCAAAAAACCCGTGATGATAAATTGGCTATGCAGATGTTTGTTTTTTCGATCATCTATTTGATGTGGGTGTTTGCCCTGTTGCTGGCAGATCACTTTTTGCTGGGTTTTTCCGAGTATAGGAATTTTAGTTTTTGCACGGGTTGTTACGGCTAAGCTACTGTTGAATAGAGCATAAAAAAACCCAGCTCAAGGCTGGGTTTTTTTATGCTCGTTGTGCGCAAGCCTACAAGTCAAAGGATCCACGCAACTTCTTAATCGCATTCGCCTCGATCTGGCGGATACGCTCTGCAGATACCTCGTACTCCGCTGCTAGCTCGTGCAAGGTCGCTTTGTCATCCGTCAACCAGCGACGCGCTAGAATATCTTGGCTGCGAACATCCAAGTCTTTCATGGCCGCCATCATAGTTTCCGCATTCTGGCTGCCAGAGTCCTGCTGCTCAGCTAGTTCTGCTGGATCTAGGCCGGGAGCTTCCAAAAACTGCGAGGGGGAATAAACCGGCGCGTCGTCGTCGCCTTCCGGCATATCGAAGGACATGTCGTGGCCGCTGAGGCGGGACTCCATCTCAACAACTGTTTTGGCATCCACACCCAGGTCGCTGGCAATCGTTTCGACTTCCGCTTGGTTCATCCAGCCTAAGCGCTTTTTGCTGCTGCGCAGCTTGAAGAATAGCTTGCGCTGGGCCTTGGTGGTGGCGACTTTAACAATGCGCCAGTTCTTTAGCACGTACTCGTGAATTTCCGCACGAATCCAGTGCACCGCAAAGGAGACTAGGCGCACGCCTACTTCGGGGTCGAAGCGCTTTACCGCCTTCATCAGACCAATATTGCCTTCTTGAATGACATCCGCAAGGGGCAGGCCATAGCCCTTATAGCCGCGAGCTATGTGGGCCACAAAGCGCAGGTGCGAGAAAATAAGCTCGCGAGCCGCTTCAAGGTTTTGATTATCGCGTAGGTCTATCGCTAGCTCGCGTTCTTGCTCGGCGCTGAGTACACGAATGGTGCTTACCTGTTGCTGGTAGGCCTCTAAGGTGTCATTAGACAGGGCAACGGGGACTAGTGATTTATGTTGATATAGCGCGATGTCGTTCATTTTCATTTCTCCTGTACAAGTACTCTGCTTTTTTAACTTACGGCACTATCACAGCCGCTATATTAGCACTCGTTTGCTATGAGTGCTAATAATGGCAAAGGTTCAATAGAAGTAAAAGAAATAAATAATTGTTTTTATATTTTTTTTAGAAATATTCAGGTTGGGTCACAAAAAATGTAGTTCGTACGTCTTATTGTCCAGGCTCAATGTCTTTGAGGTGGCGGCTTACCGCCAGCCAGGACCCGACATAACCTAGGCTGACGCTAGTGAATATCATCAGTAAGCCTGCGGCGGCGCTGAGGTAGCTGAGCTCGAATTCGCTTTGGTATAGGCCGGCGAGGCGCTGGGTGGGGCCGCTGAGTAGGGATAGCCCGATGCTGACCAATATCCAGGCAAGGGTGCCGCCAAGCGTGCCATACCAAAAACCCGTGTAGAGAAAGGGTCTACGTATAAAGGTGTTGGTGGCGCCGATCAGTTTTTGCACACGAATTTCTCGGGCACGGTTTTGAATGTCTAGACGAATGGTATTTCCGATCACCAATATAACAGCGATACCCAGCATACAGGCGAGTATTAACAGGGCTCGCTGTACGATGCTCATAATGCCGATCAGGCGTTTAACCCACTGCAGATCTAGCTGGGCGATGTCCACCTCGGGTAGGGCGGCAAGCTCTTGTTTTAATTGTTCAACCGCCAGAGGGTTTAGCTCGTTGATGATGGGAGTAATGGTGATCACGGCAGGCAAGGGGTTTGTTTTTAGGGTGTCGAGCGCCTCGCCAAAGCCGGAGTTATTGCGAAACTCCTGCAGGGAGTCTTGGCGGCTGATAAAGTTGATGCTGTCGACCTGGGCGTGCACAGATAGTTTGTCGACCAGTCGTTGTGCTTTGTCGGGGGAGGTATTGGTTTTTAAGTATAGCGACAGCTTGGCCGCGCCGTCCCAGCCGCCACTGAGCTGTTGGGCGTTTTTAAGCATCACGTAAAAGCCTGCGGGCAGGGCTAGAGCGATGGCGATTACAGCGATGGTCATGGCGCTGGGGCCAGGGAATTGGTACAGGCGTCCAAGGCTGCTCAAAAACACCCGCAGGTGGTTGATGAAGTAGCTTTGCAGCTGGGTTTGCATGCCCGGACCTGAGCTGGCCGTCGCGCGAGAAGGTTCTGCCATACCGAGTATTATGCGCCGCTAGGGGCAAAGTCCTTGTCGAGATCGTTACGAATAACTTGACCGTCTTTGAGGCTGAGCACGGGATAGTCCATGCGATTGACTAGTTCAAGGTCGTGGGTGGCAATCATGGTAGACACGCCGACATCGTTGAATTGGCCAAATAGCTTCATAATCTCTTCAGAAAGCTCGGGGTCCAAGTTTCCGGTGGGCTCGTCCGCCAGTAAAATAGGTGGCTTGTTAACCACGGCGCGTGCAATACCTACGCGCTGTTGCTCGCCGCCAGACAAGGTCATGGGGAAGAGCTTTTCTTTCTTCAGTAGGCCCACTTTGTCGAGCGCTGCACGTACGCGGCGCTTGATTTCGTTGTGGCGATAGCCTTCGATTACCAAGGGCAGGGCGACATTGTCGAATACCGTGCGATCGTAGAGCAGCTGGTGGTCTTGAAAGATGACGCCAATTTGGCGGCGCAGATAGGGTGTACGCCAGCGCGCCATCTTGCTGAGGTTGAGGTCGTTAACGATCAATGTGCCACGGCTGGGGTCTTCAATAGCGGTGAGCAGCTTTAAAAAGGTCGACTTACCTGCGCCCGAGTGCCCGGTCAAAAATGCCATCTCACCCTTCGCAAGGTGAAAGTTTACGTCGGTAAGGGCTTCATGCCCGCTTTCATAGCGCTTGTAGATATGTTCAAAACGAATCATATGCTTCCCCGTGCCCAGCCTAGGCGTTGGTGATCTGTTCAGAGTCTGCGAGCAGTGCGTTCACAAATTCTTTAGGTTTAAATTCTTGTAAGTCGTCAATGCCTTCGCCCACGCCGATAAAGCGAATCGGCAGCTTTAGCTCCTGACAGATAGCAAAGATAATACCGCCTTTAGCGGTACCGTCCAGCTTGGTGACCACTAAACCGGAAAGTTTAATGACCTCGTTAAAGTGCTTGGCTTGGTTTAGGGCGTTCTGGCCTAGGGTGGAGTCCAGTACTAGCAGGGTTTCAGTGGGAGCGTTGGCATCCACCTTCTGCATGACACGCTTGATTTTGGCTAGCTCGTCCATTAAGCCGTCTTGGGTATGTAGGCGTCCGGCGGTGTCGGCGATTAAGACGTTAATGCCTTTGGCTTTAGCTGACTCCAAGGCATCATAGCTGACGGAGGCGGAGTCGGCGCCAGTGCCCTGGCCGACGACTTGCACATTGTTGCGACGCCCCCACTCCTCTAGCTGTTCAACGGCGGCTGCGCGGAAGGTGTCCCCAGCGGCCAGCATCACGCTGTAACCCTGGCGTTGGAAGCGCTTGGCCAGCTTGCCGGTGGTGGTGGTCTTGCCTGCTCCATTTACACCTACCATTAAGATAGAGTTCGGGCTATTGGCTTTGGATATTTCTAGGCGGTGAGTATATTGGGTGAGCTGGTCAACCAATACGTCGCGTAGTGCACGAATCAGGGTGTTAACGTCGTTAACATCCCCCGCTTCGATGCGATGGTTGATTTCCTTGATGACGATTTGTGTGGTTTCTACACCCACGTCAGACATTAGCAGGCGAGTTTCAATTTCTTCTAGCACCTCGTCATCAATTTGACGGGTGGTGGCAACTAGATCGCGAATATCCGCGGTTAGAATGTCACGGGTTTTGCGCAGCCCGCGCATCAAGCCGCTAGATTGCTGCTGCTCGTCTTCTTTTAGTGCGTCGTTGAAACTAATTCCGCTCATGTGCGTCTCTAGGTAAATCTATAGTGTTTAGTAAGGCGCTATCGTATCATTCCCGCGCGGCACAGAGAATCTGTATTGCCGTGCTCGCTACATAAATCACGCAGGAAATAATGTGAAAAAAGCTATATTAATCAGTTGTGCCTTGTTTTTAGGCGCTTGCTCGCAAAATGCCGCTAAATCTAAGCATGCGGATATGCCCATAGAAGACGGCAAGGTCTATGAGAAGGTCTTGGCTAATGGCATGAAAATCTTGGTCAAGGTCGACCGCCGCTCGCCAGTGGTGGTCAACCAAGTCTGGTACAAGGTCGGCTCTAGCTATGAGCACAACGGCATAACGGGCTTGTCACATATGCTAGAGCATATGATGTTTAAGGAGACCAAGAATCTAAAAATTGGCGAGTTCTCCGAGATTGTTGCTGAGAACGGCGGGCGCGACAACGCCTTTACGGGTAAGGACTATACGGCTTATTTTCAAACGATTGCTGCAGATCGTCTGCCCTTGATGATGAAGCTGGAAGCGGACCGAATGCGCAATGTACGTATTAGTGAAGCCGAGTTCAAAAAAGAGCTAGAGGTGGTCAAGGAAGAGCGCCGCTGGCGCACCGAAGACAAACCGGGCTCGCTGACCTATGAACGCTTTCAGGCCGCCGCATTTATGAACAGTCCCTACCATCACCCTGTAGTGGGCTGGATGGAAGACTTAGACGCCATGAGCATGGACGACGCGATGGACTGGTATCGCCGCTGGTATGCTCCCAATAAGGCCACACAAGTTGTGGTGGACGATGTAAACCCATTTGACGTGTTCGCCTTGGCAGAAAAGACCTTTGGCAAGCACAAGGCGGTGGATTTGGACCCTCCTAAGCCCCAGCCAGAAACACGCCAGCGTGGCGAGCGCCGCATAAAAGTACACGGCCGTGCAGAGCTACCTTCGCTGCTGTTGGGTTGGAAGGTGCCTACTCTGGTGACTGCACAAGGTGATGCCGAGGTAGAAAAAGAAGTTTATGCCCTAGAGGTGTTGGCGGGCATATTAGATGGTGGTAACAGTGCGCGCTTCCCTCGCGAGTTAGTGCGCGATCAGCAAGTGGCGCAGGGCGCAGGAGCAGGTTATAGCTTGGCTGACCGCTTGCAGACATTATTTACCCTTAGCGGAACACCGGCCAAGGGCAAAACAGTTGAGCAGCTAGAAATGGCTTTAATGGAACAGTTGCAGCGCATAAAAGACTCACCTGTTAGTGATGCAGAAATGAACCGCGTGAAGTCTCAGGTGTTGGCGGCTGATGTGTACGAAAAAGATTCGATGTTCTATCAGGGCATGGTGCTAGGCATGTTGGAAACTGTAGGACTAAACTGGGGAAAAGCCGACGAGTATGTGCCTATGATTCAGGCGGTGACGGCGGCTGATATTCAAACGGTAGCAAACAAGTATTTCACCGAACGCGGCCTGACCGTAGGTGAATTAGTGCCCGATGTGGCTCAGCAAGGAGGGCAGTGAGATGCGAAGCCTAATGAAAATAGCAGTAACCCTATCTATATTGTTTAGCGTTTTTGTCGCTAGCGCAGAAAATATTCAAAATTGGACTACCGATAACGGCGCACAGGTTTACTTTATAGAAACCCACAGCATCGCCATGGCAGATATTCGCATGGTATTTAATGCGGGTAGCGCTAGAGACAAAATATCGGGTGTTGCAGCACTGACTAATGGCCTGCTGGACACGGGCGCTGCAGATTTGGATGCGAATGGCATCGCTGAAGCCTTAGAAAACGTGGGCGCACAAATGTCGAATGCTTCCTTGCGAGATATGGCAGTGCTGTCTTTGCGCAGCCTGTCTGACGAGAGCAGATTAATGCCTGCGCTGTCAGTGTTTACTAAAGTATTGTCTGAGCCAACTTACCCCAAGGCTGATTTTACCCGCGAGAAGAAGCGCTTGTTACTAGGCCTAAAGAGCCAAAAGCAGCAGCCAGCTGCGGTAGGCAAACGCGCCTATTTCAAAGCAATCTATGGTGAGCACCCCTACGCAGAAATGCCCTCTGGCACGGAGGCGTCGGTAGAGCGTATTCAGCGCATTCACCTGCGCCGCTTCCACAAAAACTATTACGTGGCTAAGAATGCCGTGATTGCGATTGTTGGCGACCTAAGTAAAGAGCGAGCCATGCAAATTGCCGAGCAACTGAGTAGCGCTATCCCCGCAGGCACCGCTGCACCAGTGGTGTCTGCGGTGACTGCGCTGACCGAAGCGAAGCGCCTAGACATTCAAATGCAAACCCAGCAGTCACACATCATGATCGGCCAGCCGGGCTTGAGGCGCGGTGAAGCGGATTATTTTGACCTGTATGTGGGCAACCATATATTGGGCGGCAGCGGTTTTGCCTCGCAGTTGATGCAGAGCATACGTGAAGATCGCGGCTTGGCGTATAGCGTATACAGCTACTTCTCGCCCATGCAAGAGCTAGGGCCTTTCACCGCGGGCATGCAAACCAAAAATGACCAGCGCCAGCAGGCAATTGAATTGCTAATGGATAACATTAAAGGCTTTATTGCCAATGGGCCTACCCAGGCGCAGCTGGATAAGGCGCTGAAAAACATCACCGGTAGTGCTCCTCTGCGCACTGACAGTAACAGTAAGCTAGTGGAATATTTGGCCATGATGGGCTTCTACAAACTACCGTTGGATTACCTGGATCAGTTCAATGACAAGGTTCGTGCAGTGACGGTAGAGAGCATCCGCAATGCGTGGCAGCAGCGTATTGACCCGGACAAGTTGGTGACGGTAGTGGTGGGCAATGGTGAGTAAAGGGCATTTCGTCCGCATTATCGCTGGCCTGTGGCGTGGGCGGCGCTTGCCGGTGCTGGACGCAGCAGGCTTGCGGCCCACTAAGGATCAAGTGCGCGAGACCCTGTTCAACTGGATAGGCCCCGACTTACCCGGCGCGCGTTGCTTGGACCTGTTTGCGGGTACGGGGGCCTTGGGTTTTGAGGCCGCTTCCCGTGGAGCGGTGGAAGTATTGCTGGTGGAGAAAGACCGCAAGGTCGCGTCGCAGCTTAAGGCGAATGCGGATATGCTGAAAACGACGGTGCCACGTATTCATAACCAGGCGGCGCAGGATTGCTTGGAGCAGTTAGCAGGTGAGATAGATGTCGCCTTCGTAGATCCACCCTTTGCCTTGGATGTGTTGGGTGATCTGCTGCCGGTATTGGTGGCAAAGATGCATGTAGAGGGCGCAATTTATATTGAGCAAGATCGCACTAGGGGCCTGCCGGTGCTGCCCGAGGGCTGGCATTACCATCGTGAAAAAAGCGCAGGGCAGGTGGTCTTTGGCTTGGCCGTGAAAAGCCTATAGAATAAGCGCATTAATATAACGAGAATTGCTGTAATGCAAAGCATCGCCATCTACCCAGGCAGTTTTGACCCTATCACCAACGGCCATATGGACTTGGTTTTTCGCGCCGCAAAAATGTTTGATAAGCTTATATTTGCTATCGGTGTTAATTCTAAGAAACAGCCCTTGTTTTCTACCGAAGAGCGCATTGCCTTAAGCCGAGAGGTGCTGAAGGACTGCCCCAATGTAGAAGTGATGGCCTTTGAGAGTTTGGTGGTGGATTTTGCCGAAGAAGTAGGCGCCCAGGTGATTGTGCGTGGCCTGCGTGCGGTGTCGGACTACGAGTTTGAGCTGCAGCTGGCGAATACTAATCGCCGCTTGAACAGTAAAATTGATACGATCTTTTTAACGCCTGCTGAAGAGCACTCCTTTATCTCCTCCACCTTGGTGAAAGAAATAGCTCGCTATCGCGGTGATGTGTCTAGCTTCTGCCACCCGGTTATTGAAAAGGCCCTGGTCGAAAGACTGCATAAATAGATGAGTGTTTGCATGCTTAAGAGTAATATTGTGAAAAGAGGGCTCCTGATGGGAGTCCTTTTTGTTGTAGCCAGCCCTGCGCTCGCGGCGGTGAAGCCGGCCCAGGCGGCAGTGGCAACAGCGCATCCACTGGCAACCCAGGCTGCCCTGCAGGTGCTTGAGGCGGGTGGCAACGCCTTTGATGCCGCAGTGGCTGCAACGGCCGCTCTGGCGGTGGTGGAACCCTACGGCTCGGGCTTAGGCGGCGGTGGATTCTATTTGTTGCGCTCAGGTAAAGATGGCTCAACTATGATGCTCGATGCGCGCGAAAAAGCACCTCTAGCAGCTCATCCGCAATTGTATCTAGATGCTCAGGGCGAGGTGTTGAAGCGCAAGGCGATGGACGGCGCCCTAGCTGCGGGCATACCGGGTATACCTGCGGCACTGCAGTACTTGGCCGACAAGCGCGGCAAGCTGGCACTAGATAAATCACTGGCTCCTGCCATCGGATTAGCGGAGCAGGGTTTTGAAGTTGGCGATAAAATCATCAAAATGCTGGGCTTTCGCCTGTCGGTCATTCAGGCCTCGCCCTCGGCGGCAGACATCTTTTTAAATAAAGGTGAACTGCCCAAGGCTGGTGAAATTCTGGTGCAGGCGGATTTAGCTAAAACTCTGCGCGCTATTTCAGAGAGAGGCGCTAAGGGCTTCTATCAGGGAGATGTTGCCGAGGCCTTGGTGGCTGGGGTGCAGTCCGCTGGGGGTATCTGGAGCGCTGAGGACTTAAAAGCTTACAGCGTTGTTGAGCGCAGCCCGATTGAGGGAGGTTATCAGGGTATGCGGATAACCTCTGCAGCGCCGCCCTCCTCGGGTGGCATGGCCTTGCTACAGATACTCAATACCTTGAGTGAATTTGAGCTAGAGGGGCTAAGCCCGCAGCAGCGCATACACTTGCTGGTGGAGTCTATGCGCCGCGCTTATCGAGATCGCGCAGAGCATTTGGGTGATCCCGATTTTGTGGTGGTGCCCGTAGAGAAGTTGACTAGCCCCTTGTATGCGGCTGGCTTGGCGGCGGGCATTCGCAAGGACAGGGCGACATTGAGCAGTCATCTGCCCGGGGTTGGACAGCCTGTACAGGGTGAGGATACCACGCATTTTTCGATTATCGATAAAGACGGCAATATGGTGGCCGCAACGCTGTCTATTAACTACCCCTTTGGCTCGGGTTTTGTATCACCGGGTACAGGGGTTGTTTTGAATGATGAGATGGATGACTTTGCTGCCAAGCCCAATACGCCGAACGGCTATGGCTTGGTCGGTGGTGAGGCGAATAAAATAGAGCCAGGTAAGCGTATGCTGTCGAGCATGTCGCCGACGATTATTGAATACGGCGACAGGATAGCTGTGCTGGGTACGCCTGGGGGCAGTCGCATCATAACCATGGTGTTGTTGGCCATGCTGGACTTTAGGGCGGGGGGCGACGCCGCTTCCATGGTGGGTTTGCCGCGCTTCCACCACCAGTTCCTGCCCGATTACATTCAGTTTGAAAAGGGCGCGTTAGATCGTGATATGCAGTTGGAGCTACAATTGTTGGGTCATGAGGTAAAAGAGCTAAGTCGCCAGTATGGCAATATGCAGGCTGTGGTGTGGGATCAGGCTACCGGCAAGGTCGATGCCGCCTCTGATCCGCGTGGCTTGGGCAAGGCGGACTTGGGTAGCTATAAATAGTCCCTCCCTTTCTTGCAGGCAATAAAAAACCCGCAGTAGCGGGTTTTTTATTGAGGACAAATAAGTAGGATTTACTTGATTTTGCCTTCCTTATACATGACATGCTTGCGGACGACGGGATCATACTTGCTCATCTCCATCTTCTCAGGCGTGTTTTTCTTGTTCTTGGTAGTGGTATAGAAGTGACCAGTACCAGCTGATGAGTTCAAACGAATCTTTTCGCGCATGGGGTTCTCCTATTAAACCTTTATGCCACGAGCACGAACATCAGCAAGTACGGCATCAATGCCCAACTTGTCGATGATACGCATACCCTTGGCTGTAAGGCGTAGTTTTACGTAACGGTTCTCAGTCTCAACCCAAAAACGGTGAGAATGAAGATTTGGAAGAAAACGTCGCTTGCTCTTGATTTGAGAGTGAGAAACATTGTTTCCCGATACGGGACGTTTTCCAGTAACTTGGCATACTTTAGACATGGCTAAATTCCAGCGGGTTGTCTGTTCGAAATAAGGTCGCGCATCATAGCCAATAATCTCTGTGGGCTCAAGGGCGAAGAGTAAAATAATCTTAGATAATTGGAATTGAGGCGATAAATGGGGAATGAGGGGGTGTTTATTCAAAAATAAGCGTGTTTTTATGGGGGTTTTCTCGGCTCTCCGCTAGAATGTTGGGTATTATTTCACGGCATATTATTTAGGACGTCCATGGATATTGTTTTTGTTAAAGACCTGCGTATTGATACCGTTATTGGGATATATGACTGGGAGCGCGAAATTCGCCAAGTGGTTAGCCTAGACCTAGAAATGGGTACGGACATTGCCGCAGCGGCTAATTCCGACGATATATCCGATACCTTGGATTACAAAGCCGTGTCTAAGCGCATTATTGATTTTGTGCGCGACAGTGAGTTTGAGTTGGTTGAAAAACTGGCCGAGCAAATCGCCTGCATTATATTGACCGAGTTCAAGACACCCTGGTTGCGCCTCAAGCTAGGCAAACCAGGGGCGGTGCGCGGCTCAGTCGAGGTGGGGGTGGTGATCGAGCGGCGCAAGGAAGACTATGTGCATACTCGCCAGCGCGCCTATGTCAGCATTGGCTCCAATGTAAATGCTGGAGAAAACATTAAAGCCTCGTTAAAGTTGCTAGAGAAGAATTTTGGCCCTCTAGAGCTTTCTAAAAACTACCAAAACCCAGCAGTGGGCTTTGATGGCGACGATTTTATCAATCTTGTTGCAGGTTTTGACTCCGCTCTAGGTGTGCAGGGTACGGCGGCTAAATTGCGCGATATAGAGGCGCAGCTGGGTAGAGATCGAAGTCGGCCTAAGTTTTCCGCGCGAACGATCGACCTAGATTTGTTGATTCTGGATAATCGCGCAGTGACCAAGGCGGGTATTAGCTTGCCGCGCAATGAAATTTTAAAGTATGCCTTTGTGCTGTGCCCCTTGGCTGAATTGGTCGGCGAACAGCTTCACCCAGAGGCGCAGCAGAGCTATGCTGAGTTGTGGAGGTGTTTTTCTGGAGATAAGCAGGGCTTGCTGGCTGTCGATCTGTAAGATTAATGTCGTATTGTAATATTAGTGAAATATTGGCCCACTAAAATTCGTGTCAATATGAAAAATTTAGATCTTATCTATATAGGAAGCACGCATGACTGAAAACGTTCAAAGCCCGCAAGGCGTCCCTAAGTGGTTTTATTGGGTGGGTATCGCAGCCTGTGTGTACGGCATCCTTGTCGCTGTTGGCATGGTGGGCGCTGGCTTTAAATGGGGTACAGGGGGCAAAGATGGTGCTCGCGAGCTATTTGAATTTGCTACCAACCCCTTTACGGCATTATTGGTTGGTATGTTTGCCACCGCATTGGTGCAGTCCTCTAGCACAGTTACCTCGGTGATTGTTGGCCTGGCCGCTGGCGGCTTGCCGATTGAATCGGCTATTCCTATGATTATGGGTGCCAATATCGGTACAACGATCACTAACACTATTGTTTCCTTGGGTCATGCCGGCAAGAAGAAAGAATTTAAGCGCGCCTTTGCGGCGGCGACAGTGCACGACTTTTTTAATGTGTTTGCCGTGGTTATATTTCTGCCTTTAGAGCTGCTTACTGGTTTTCTGGCAAAGGTCAGTGCTTACTTCTCGGGTATGTTGGTTGGCGGCGACTCCATGAGCATCAAGGGCTTTAACTTTATTAAGCCGATCACTAAGCCTGTGATTAAAGAAATAAAGTCATTTTTAAACGGCTTGCCGATTGACGATAAAGTGGCGGCAGTTATCTTGGCTTTACTGGGTGTGGCCTTGATTTTTGTATCCATCATGGTAATCGGGAAATTGTTGAAAGTGGTTATGGTTGGCCGTGCGAAGGCGGGCTTGCACGCGGCAGTGGGTCGAGGCCCATTGTCAGGTATTACTTCAGGCGCTCTAGTGACGGTAGCAGTACAGTCTTCGTCTACGACGACCAGTTTGATTGTTCCGCTTGCAGGTACAGGCGTATTTAAGTTGCGTGAAATTTACCCCTTCACTCTGGGCGCTAATATTGGCACAACAATCACGGCCATATTGGCCGCCACAGCAATTAGTGGTGACGGTGCTTTAGCGGCCATGCAAATAGCGATGGTACACTTTGCTTACAACTTCACCGCGGTAGCCTTGATATTTGGTCTGCCGAGCTTATTGAATTTAGTCAAGTTGCGCGACTTGCCAATCAACTGCGCACAGTGGTTGGCGGAGGTCGCTGCAGATCGCAAGTTGATCGCCTTGGCCTATATTGCCCTGGTGTTTTTCGCCATCCCTGCCGTATTAATTTTTGCTACCGCTAAATAGGAGCTAGACATGAAAAAGAAAATCAAAATATTAGAGCAACGTGTAGCGGAAGCTAAAGCTGAAGTAGCGCGTCTAGAGGCGAAGCTGCAAGCGGCTAGAGAGAAAGACCAGCATAAGAAGATTGATAAGAAGCTGGATGGCATCATTGAGGATGGCACGCACAAATGGGATGACGTAAAGCGTCTTGGTCGTCGTGTTAGCAGTGAGATTAAGTTAATTGTGAAGGGCTAAGCTTTTCTCGATAGACTGTTGAGCATAAAAAAGGGCGACGCTTATGGTCGCCCTTTTTTGTGTCTAGGTGGGTGGTTCAGGCCTATTTCTTTGCACTAAGGCCAATGCTGTCGCGTAGGTACTGCTGGTGAAACTTGGCAATGCGCTTGACGTAGTTTTGGGTTTCCTTGAAAGGTGGGATGCCCTTGTATTTTTTTACGTTGTGGGGGCCTGCGTTATAAGCGGCCAGGGCCAGTGTCATATTGTTGTTGAAGCGCTTTTTGAGCTGGCTTAAATAACGTGTGCCAGCTTCAATGTTGAGGCGTGCGTTAAAGCTATCTAGTACACCAAGGCCTTGAGCGGTGCGTGGCATTAACTGCATTAGGCCTTCGGCGCCAGCGCGGGAGATGGCGCGCCGATCAAAACAGCTCTCCGTGCGTACTACGGCTTTGACTAATAACACCTCTAGCCGGTACTGCTCGGCGTACTGCTGAATCAGCCCCATGTATTTTTGCGCGCGCTGCTCGAGCTTTTTAGGTGTCATGCCCTTGCATGATTTGGTGGCTGTGGGCCGGCCGTATTTGTCGATAAAGGTCCATTGGTCGCCATACATTTTTTGATTGGTTATCCAGCGAGTGCCATCGTCCTCTTCATAGATAAAGGTTTCTGCAGTGCTGTGTCCTGTGCTGAGCAAACAGGCCAGGCCCAAAAATGCGTTTACATAGCGTGAGCGCATTAGATGGCGCTCTCTTGGCTATCTTCAGCTTGAGTCCATTCGCTAACAAATTGTGCGACAGGGGGGCGCTCTGGAGGCAAGGTTGCTTGTTTGTTTGTACCTATATAGATAAAGCCGACCAGCTTTTCATCAAATCCTAGGCCCATGGCGGAGCTGACATGCAGGTCGTGGCAGTTAACTCCTGTCAGCCAGATAGAGTTGTAAGCCATGGCGCGGGCGGCTAACTGTATATGCTGCGCGGCCACCCCCGCAGAAATGATTTGCTCCTGTTCGGGCACTTTCTTGTTGCCCGTTTGAATGTCGGCGACGACGGCGATGATTAGCGGTGCACGCAGGGGCTTGAGGCGATAGTTCTCTAGCTGGGCGGCGTTGGCACTGCTGTCGCGCAGCTTGTAGGCCTCGACAAATACGTCGCCCAGGCGCAGCCGCGCATTGCCGCGTATAACAATAAAGCGCCAGGGTTGTAGGCCGCAGTGGTCGGGTGCGGTCACCGCCGCCGCAAATAAGGTGCTTAGCTCTGTATCGCTAGGGGCGGGTTCGGTCAGTTGTTTAGCGGGGGTGGAATAGCGCCCCAGCAGGTTGTCTAATGCGTCCATCACATGCCATCTGTAAAAGTTTGATACTTAATGATAACGTCTATGCATAGACAACAGCCATACCAAGGCGCATAAAAATACTATGAGTACAGAAACAATGGCTACGGGCCAGCAAAAACAGGCATCTTTGAGCTTGGCTGCGCTGCTCAAGGAAGCCCGCATCAACGAAGAAAAGCTGATTCATCTGCAGTCTATGGAGATGAAGCTGCTTACCGCAGATTCTTTTTACGAGGTGTGCCAGACACTGATCGACGACTATCGTCGCCAGTTTAACCTGCGTGCGGTGACCCTGACACTAATAGATAGGGGGCGCCAATTGCACCAGTATCTTGAAGAGACGGAGAAGGAGGACGCCGACTGCAAGCTGACGGATCTAGAAAACAATGTGTTTTTTGTCAGCGACTACCAAGAAATTGCCCGCCTGCAAACACTGCGCCACGAGCCGTTGCTGGCAGAGCTGGATGAAGCCCATGAAAAGTTCTTTGGTGAGTATGTTGACGATGTAGAGAGCTTGGCACTGCTGCCATTGATGCGTAAAGGCGAGTTGATCGGCTTCTTGGCCTTGGGCAGTGTGGACCCAGTGCGCTACAGCCCGGACATGGCAACCGACTTTGTCAGTCGTCTAGCCTCTATTGTGGCGGTGTGTGTGCAAAATGCCGTGCACTTAGAGCAGGTTAAGCTGATGGGTTTGATTGACCCCTTGACCCAGCAGCGCAATCGTCGCTACTTCTATAAGCGTATGGCGCAGGAGCTAAAACGAGCCCAGCGCCACAGCGAAAAGGTTAGCTGTCTATATATTGATGTAGATGACTTCAAGGCAGTGAATGATGAGTATGGGCACAGCGGGGGGGATGTTGCCTTGATGCATGTGGCGCGAGTCATTGACTATGTCATGCGCGAGACCGATGTTACCGCGCGCTTAGGTGGAGAGGAGTTTGGTGTCATTCTGCCCGCCACCAATGAAATAGGAGCGATGGATGCGGCTCGACGCATTATCGCAGCCTTTCATGAGATGCCCTGTGAAATGGGCCGCAGCATTGAAATACCCATTACGGTGTCGGTGGGCGTGGCCTGCTGCGATACCGAAGATATGATTGCCGAGCCGACTATATTAGCTAACAAGCTAGTCGATCAGGCAGACAAGGCTTTGTATAAAGCTAAAAATTCGGGCAAGGATCAAGCGCAAAGCTTTTCATCCCTATAATTGAGCGCCCAGCCTGGGCGCTTTAGTACTCCAATTTATCCACAGTGTGACCCATGATCCAATACTCAATCCAGCCCTCCAGTCCCCATGCACATTTATTCACTGTCGTGATGCGCATAGCCGCCCCCGATCCTGAGGGGCAGTTGCTGCGCTTGCCCGCCTGGTTGCCCGGCAGTTATATGGTGCGTGATTTTGCCAAGAACGTGGTCACCCTATCGGCGAGCTGTGGCGGGGCTAAAGTCGAGGTGCAGCGCGACGACAAGAGCAGCTGGTTGTGCGCGCCTTGTGATGGCGAATTGCTTGTTGAGTACGAGGTATACGCCTGGGATCTATCGGTGCGCACAGCGCATCTTGATAGCACCCATGCTTTCTTTAATGGCACATCGGTATTTTTGGAGGCGGTGGGGCAGGGCGATGTGGCGTGTGGCGTGACGCTAGAGGCCCCTGAGGGCGAGGCTTATAATGGCTGGAAGGTGGCGACAAGCTTATCACTGGCAGGAGCTAAGCTATATGGTTTTGGAGAATATTGCGCGGACAACTACGACGACTTGATTGATCACCCGGTAGAGATGGGTGACTTTAGCTGCGCAACATTCGAAGCCTGCGATGTACCTCACGATATTGTGCTCACTGGGCGCCACAATGCCGACATGGATCGTTTGTGCCGCGACCTGAAAATAATCTGCGAGCACCACATCAACTTCTTTGGCTTGCCCGCACCGGTGGATCGCTATGTGTTTATGACAATGGTGGTGGGCGAGGGTTATGGTGGCCTAGAGCATAAAGCCTCTACCGCCTTGTTGTGTTCACGCAAGTCCCTGCCGGTTATAGGCGAAGACGGGGTGAATGACGACTATCGTGAGTTCTTGGGCCTGTGTAGCCATGAATACTTCCATACCTGGAATGTAAAGCGCATTAAGCCGGCGGCATTCTCTCCCTTTGATTTGGCTTCGGAGCAATATACTCGTCTATTGTGGGCCTTTGAGGGCATCACTTCTTACTATGATGACTTATCCCTAGTGCGTTGCGGGCTGGTGAGACCGGAGTCCTACTTGCAGCTGCTGGCCAAGACTATCTCCCGTGTGCAGCGCAGCCCTGGGCGCTTCAAGCAGTCGGTAACCGATTCCAGTTTTGACGCCTGGACTAAGTTTTATAAGCAAGACGAAAATGCCCCCAATGCCATTGTTAGTTATTACACCAAAGGTGCCTTGATTGCTCTGTGTTTGGATGTATTTATTCGCCAGCACTCTGGGGAGAAAAAATCTTTAGATGATTTGATGCGATTACTGTGGCAGCGCTACGGTTTAGATGAGGATGGCTTGGCACAGGGTGTGCCAGAGAATGGCATAGAAGCGGCAGTAGAAGAGCTGCTCGACGTGGGGCAGGCCAAGCTGGCGCGCAGCTTTTTTAATAATGCATTGCGCAGCACTAATGAGTTGGATGTTGAATCGGCGCTAGCCTATCTGGGGGTGCAGCTACAGCTTGCCCCGGCAAAAAACCAAAGTGACTGGGGCGGCTACAGGGCGAAGCATGCAAAGTTAGCTGTTGCGCAGAGTGTATTGGGTATTCGCAGTGCCGCGGCACAGGGTTTTGTGAAAATCACCCATGTCTACGACGGCGGCGCGGCACAAGTGGCAGGACTGGCGGCGGGAGATTTAGTCGTGGCTATTGATGGCTTGCAGACCAAGGCGGGGCAGCTAGAGAAGATGGTTGCGGGCTATACCGTAGGTGCTGAGGTGAAGCTTACGGCTTTCCGTCGCGATGAACTGATGCAATTTGAGGCCACCCTGCAGGGCGCGGAGGCAAATACGGCGCAGCTGAGTTGGTCGGGGGAGAATACCCTGCGCTGCCAGGCCTGGTTGCAGGGGGAAGAAGCTTAATGGCATTTCCACTGGGCTTGTTACAGTTGTTGGCGGATGGCCAGGGTCATTCTGGGGAGGGCTTGGGCGAGGCCCTAGGTGTCAGTCGTGCGGCGATCTGGAAGCAAATACAGTCTCTGCGCCAGCAGGGTGTAGAGATTGATGCGGTGGCGGGGGAGGGTTATTGCCTGCCCGCCGCGCTGGAGCTGCTGGATGCGGATGGGATAGAAAAACAGCTACACACGGCCTCTCCCCGTGCGCACTTATATTATGAGCCTGTGCTGGGCTCGACCAATCAAGTTTTACGTGAGCATATAGATAAGCAGGGCTTGTCTTGCGCGGCCGTGGCAACTACAGAGATGCAGTTGCAAGGACGCGGGCGTCGCGGGCGCAGCTGGCAATCTGGCTTTGCTCAAGGCGTATTGCTGTCGGTGGCGATGCCAGTGGCTTGCCCTGCTGCACAGCTGGGCGGTTTGAGTCTGGCCTGTGGCGTAGAGGTCGCGAAGGCCTTGCAGTCGGTGGGCGCGAGTGACGTGCAGCTGAAGTGGCCGAATGATTTGTTAATGGACGGCAACAAGCTGGGTGGCATATTGATTGAACTGTCCGGGGAGTCGGAAGGTCCCTGCGATGTAATTGTGGGCATAGGTTTGAACGTGGCGGGGGCGCCGAGTGCGGATAGCTTGGATGAGGCCAGCTTGCCCGCAGGACGACTACAGGGATTGTCGCGCAATACGCTGGTGCAGTTGCTGTCTCAAGCGCTGCTGAAGGTGTTAAGCGAATATGCGGATAAGGGCTTCGCTCTTTGGCGAGAAGATTGGCAGGCGCTCAATGCGCATCAGGGTGAGACGGTGGTCATTAAGCAGGGTCAGGGCAGTGTCTTCGGCGTATGTAAGGGCGTGGACGAACAGGGGGCCTTGCTGCTGCAGGCGGAGCAGGGTGAGCAAAAAATATTTGCTGGTGACGTAAGCTTGAGGGTTGTGCCATGAAACTATTGTTGGATCTGGGTAATACTCGTTTGAAATGGCAGCTCTACGAGGACGATAGCAATCAGGCCAGTGGCGCCTGGGCCCACGCAGACGTGTTGCGGCAGGTTGAAATCTGGCGCGGACTATCTATAGAGGGTGTGTGGCTGGCTGCTGTGGGTCTATCCGCATTGGCTGAGCAGCTGGTGCGGCAGCTGCGCGACTATGGTTTTGCGGTGCATGAGCTGCACAGTCCGGCCCAGCAAGCGGGGGTGTGCAATGCTTATGCAGACCCTGCCAAGCTGGGGGTGGATCGCTGGCTGGCACTATTGGCTGCGCGGCGGCACCTAGGCTCGGCGGCCTTGCTGGTGGACGCGGGCACCGCCATGACCTTGGACGTGTTGGATGCTGAGGGTATGCATCAAGGCGGCTTGATTGCGCCGGGGCTGCGCATGATGCGCGAGAGCCTGCATGGCAATACGCAGTTGTTGCCTGAGGTTGAGGGCGATGACTGGTGTTTAGGGAAAGACACCCAGCAGGCGATCGCCGCGGGTACGCTGGGGGCGCAGGTGAGCATGCTGGAGTCGGTCTACGTGCAGCAGGTCGAGCACTACCCCGGCTTAGCTTGCGTGATCACTGGAGGAGATGCGGGGCTGGTGTACAATGCCCTGCGCCCCGAGCTGCGCGAGCATTGCAGGGTGGATGCGGATTGGCTGTTTAAGGGTTTGCTAGTGGCGACAGAGTCGCTGACAAAGGGTTTATGAGAAATTTATTTTTACTGCTGTTGCTCAGCAATATCTGTTTGGCTTTGTGGGTGTATACCCAAGAGAAAGCAGAGGCGGCACTGCCACGACAGCTGAGTACTACCGCCAAACCTTTAGTTTTGTTGTCTGAGTTATTGGCAAGCGAAAAGGCCAAGGTTGCACCGGTAGTGTCGACTGAAGCCACTCGCAAGGTGGCAGCGCCCGCTCCGCTTGTTGCGGAAGTGGTGGTGGATGAGAGCCCAGGCCCAGAGGCTGCTGAGCAGAAGGTGCTGGAGCCTGAGATATTGCTTGAACAGGCGTGTTTCACCTTAGGGCCTTTTGCAGATAAAGCGAAGAGTAAACGCGCACTAGGCCTGTTGGCCGAAGCGGGGGCTGTAGCCAGTCAGCGCGATAGCCAGGAGCAGGTGCCTTACGGTTATAGAGTGTATATACCGCCGTTGTCCAGTCGTGAGCGGGCCTATCAGGTGGCGGACCAATTGAGAGAGGCGGGCATTAAGGACTACTTTGTTATTACCAATCCCAACGATAAGTTGAACGGGGTTTCTCTGGGCTTGTTTAGGCAGCGCACAGGGGCTATTAAACGGGTTGCTCAGCTGCGCAACATGGAGTATCGCGCTAGCATCGAGGTGCGCTATAAAGATAAGGATATATATTGGGTAGACTACAAGGCAGGTATTGGTGCAGTGGGCGCCCAGGTGTTGCTGGAATCAGGCGAGGGCGTGACAGGAATGCAGCATCTGGCCCGGGACTGCATCGAGGCAGAGTAAAAAAATTAAAAAATATTCGCACAAGGCTTGACCACAGGGTCAAGTTTGCCTAGAATCGCGCCTCGCTGTTTGGGAAGCCTTTCTCAGCAGTTATCACATCGCCGGCATAGCTCAGTTGGTAGAGCAACTGACTTGTAATCAGTAGGTCCCGAGTTCGACTCTTGGTGCCGGCACCATCTTCTAAAGGCCTCGAATAAATATTCGGGGCTTTTTTTACACCACTACTAAGTGTGTAAACAACAGCTTTGCCTTAAAGCTAACCGCATTTTAACCACCTAAAGCCACAATTGACAAATTTTTATTCAATTATTCATCCCAGTGTTTAATTACGTCCCGCATACGCTCTATGTCCGGATGTACATATTCTGACGTCGTTCTTATGTCCGTATGGCCCATAAACTCTTGCACTGTCTTAATATCCCCGTCTTTGGTCGCTTCTGTCCCAAAGGTGTGACGAAGCCGGTGTGGGGAAATGGGCTGGTCTGGAGGCATGTGGTTTTTCAGCGTGCGGAAAAAACGCGAGACCTGGTCCACAGAAAGCTCCTCAGACTCTAAACGAGGGTTGAACAGCGCCCAGTTGAAAACTTGCCCAGACTTAAAGTAGTCAGGGCTCACTAGGCGCGCCGTGAGCGTCCTCAGGGACTTAAAGTCGTCATCCAGGTCCGCCATAGGGATTTTCCACTCACGGCGGCTCTTGCTGCTCTCAGCGCGCAGCTTGAGTGTTTTTTCCTCAAAGGAGAGGTCTGGCCATCGTAAACCGACGACTTGCCGGCGCCTCATGCCCGTTCTGTGTAGTGTTCTAAGTAAGAGCAGCCAAAACCAGCTGGGTTCAAAGGTTTTAGACTCTTCTTCTTTGATGAGGCTTATTACGTCCAAGTAAGTGCCTTTTTCTATTGTTTTCTTGAGCTTTTTAAGTGCCTTTAGAAAGTCCACCTCTAAAAAAGGGTTTTCTGTAATTAGTTGCGCCTGAATGCCATGGTTACACAAGGCTCTTAATTGCCGGAGGTAAGAATTCCATGTAGTAATAGTCGCTCTATCTAAGACTAAGTTTCGCCAGCGAATAAGCTGGTGTCTCTGGATGTCACTAGGGTGTGTGATCAAAGTGTCTTTAATGAAAATTTTCACAACATACTTATAGCTTCTTGCCGTGTCTTTCGAGGGCCTTTTCTCTAGAAGGTAGTTGTTATAAATGTCCCAAAGTGATGGTTTTATTTCCATTAAGTCGCTTTTTTTACTGGAGCTCGTTTGAGCAGGGGGTTTGGTGAAGGGAGTTGTGTTAGTCCCAGTACTTCAGAGGGCTTATCTATCAACATGCCTCTTATTTTGTTGTTGCCGCCTATCGTGTATTCAAATATGTTTTTTCCAGCATCGTCTTTGGCCGTGACTTTAAGACTGTTTAACCCTTTTTGGATAGCAGACCAGTTGGTGCTGTCATATTGTTTGAAGATCTTTGGGCTCACTAGAAACACGCCTTCAGGAACGATGTGAACCAGGGCGGCTCGATCGTTAACTAAAAAGCCAGTGTCTTTCGAGCTGAGGCCGTCAGACACCCACTTTAAAAATTCAGTAGCCATTCTTTTTCTACCAGAGCTTGGGTACTCGACTGCTGCGGCAGTCTGAGCAGGCTCTGCAGCTGTCTCTTTCGGTTGAGGTGCTGGCTTTGGCTGTTGCGGGGCTGGGCTTTCTTGTCTTGGCTCTTTCTCTGGCTTGGGGGCTGGTTTGTCAGTCGATGCTGTAACCACTTCAGCCTGGCTTGTCTGGGTTGGTGCAGCCGGCTTAGCTGGAATCGGCTCCTGCTTTACAGAAACCACCTCTATTGCTCCCCCGAACTCAGTGGGTTTTTTGGAACCAGAGGGCCATATTTTGGAAAGGGGGAACTTCAGCGTGGTTAACCCGTTTAAAGATTTAGGCCAATCAGGGTGGCTTATGTTGATGGTAAATGTTGCGATATGCTTTTCGCCAACGACTTGAGAGGCAACATGGCCTGAGCCTTGAATTTCTTCCATTACCCTGATGTTGTTATGGGGCATGCCCGTTTGCCCTTCTGCCTGCATTGAGTCCCTAATGCCGTCAATCGTTGGCTTAACGACCATCCAGGCAAACCCATCTTTAATCCAGCCTTGGCACCCATAGTCGTTAACAATTAACGTTTTTCCTTCAATGAGCTGGCGGAGTTTTATTGCGATACGCTCTTGTAAGGACTTTATCGGAGTATTTGATGCGTTAACTGTTTCCATGCCGTTCAAATTGGCTGCAACGCTGTCTTGGTCAGAGCGTTTGGCCAGCTCATAAACAATGTTTTCTTCAGTATTTGTCGCATAAATAGCTCGGAGCCAAAGCTGAAAGACATTGTTGTTACTAGAGAGCCATGCAAGCCCTTGTTTTGGTAGAATTGAATTTATAAATAATGGTGAAGTCAGCTCATGTAAATGATAATTTCTTTTGTTGTCACTGCCACGGATATACTCAAAAGTATAACTGTAGGGCTTACAGTCATACATGCGCTCTAGAAGGGGGTTCCAGTCACTGATGAGCTTGTGATTACTGTCGTATAAGGTAATTGCTTGGTCAGATAACGGTTTTCCAATGTCGTGGATCATTGCTGCTGTAAATATTGCATACGTCCATAATTGAGATTCTTGTGTGACTTCATCAGGGCTGCCTCCTACAGGGAGCTGGTTGCCTTGCCTGTATTTAAGTGATCTTAAGCATACGTCCAAGGTGTGTTCTAGCAATCCGCCGATATGTGAGTGGTGGTGGTACTCGCTTGCAGGCAAGTCCTGGCAGAGCTCCGCTAAATTTTCTATACAGGGGAGGTAAAGAGCTTTCCAGTATTTTGTAGGTACGGAAATAAGGCTTTTTATTTCCTCTACCTTTCCGCCGTTTTTAGCTATGAGTTCTGCAGCAGTCTTAACTTTAAAATGACCGCTCGGCAGTGAAGTGTTTTTTCGTGGGATCTTAAGTATAGATAACATAGGTTAACTTGTTATCCATTGCCTAATGCCTTCTTCATCCGGATACATGCAGCTATCTTCCCAAATAAACAGTTTTTCTGGATGTGCCTTAAACTCTTTGAAATCCTCAGTAAGAGGGTTCCATAGTGTTTGCTCGTGCCTGAATCTGCAGTACAGTATTTCTGCTTGGCTGATTATTTCAATGTATTCATCAGTAGTGGCATTGTTTGCATGTGCGTGTTCAAGATTTTTTTTGAGGTCGTTTATTTCGTGCTCTTTTCCAATGTGTTCAGTAACTCCAGCTAAGTTGGAGAAAAATATCGAAATCTTTTTTTCTAAAGTTAATTGCGTATTACTTGTCATTGTTTGTGCCAGTATTAAATTTAACCATCCTTTAAAAACCTTTACTGCCACCTATTTAGTGGCAGATCCTTTTGGGTAAGTCCATTACCCTTAGTGAAAACCCTTATCCCTTTCCTTTCTTCCTTTAGTTTCCTTTATTGGTATTGCTGTGAAAATGATCAATCAAAAATCAGTTCCGTATAATTAAGTTGGAGCCCGATTAAGGGCTCCGTAGTTAATGAAACTTGATACTAATAGCTTTAAATAATGTTTCGTAAGCTTCAATAGCTCCCGAGCATTTAAGTACAGTATCTTCGTTGCCAGATCTTTCCGCCTGCAGGGACTGATCTTTAGCATTCGATAATGCAGTGCTGCAGATCATGTGTATATTTCGTGCAAACTCAGTGGCTTGTACTGTCCCGTCGATATTGACTGTCCCAAACGTCAGTAAGGTAAGAATAACTTGAGCTTTACTAATAGAGTGCTGTAGCCGTTCAATTTTCTCGAATACTTCAGAGCCTTGTTCGGCATCACACCATATATCTAACTCAACGCCATTCTCAATGTCTTCTACCAGCTTCTGTATGTCTTCAACTTTAAAAGTTTCAATCATCGTAGCGTCCTCAAAAAAAAGAGGGACTACTCCCCTGAACGGGAGTAATCCCGTTCAGGGGGCGCCAGTTTCACCTGGCGACGAGTACCTTAATAAGCTTAAGGCGAGCTATGCCTCTCAATGATATAAGGAAGTACAGAGAAGGGCTACTAGATCAATTTGAGTTGGTACTTACGCGAATATAAATAATCGGTATGATTTCCCTCGATCCCTTATTCCTGGATCAACTGACATTGTCCTCGCACACTCTGCGAGGTTTTTTTGCACATAAAAAAGCCCCGCAATGCGGGGCTGATATTTACTTTTTAGAGAGTTGATAGATATTTTCTCATTACAGCGTAGTCTTCTTCAGAAATCTCTCGATAGTCTGCGTCATCATTTGCTGCTAAAGAGTCTGGATACCAAATTAATCCAGAGTTTTCCTGTCTTTCGCCTTTGCCTCGATAGTTTAGAATTATTTGATCCCATTTTTCAACGAGATTTTCATCAGGCTTGGCGGTCATCAAGAACGAGCTTGTGTATTCAATACAGCCATTCCATTCTGTTACTAAGCAAAAAAAGTACTTCATAGTAGTGTCCTCTATAATAAAGAGGGACTACACCCCCAGCTGGGAAGGTAGTCCCAGGTGGGTGAAAAAAGGTGCTAGATTAGATTCTAGCTGAGTTGAGCTAAAGCATGCTCAAAAGTATATCCAGTAGAAAGGTCCTTGCTACGCGAGGGACTAACTTCTTGATTACACTTCGTGCAGTGCTCTATACGAAAAGGACTTCCAGTAACCTTCCAGTTTTTGTCGCAATGAAAATACTCATTTTCAGTTGTTAGGAAAGCTAAGCTAGGCGTTGCTACTAAGTAGCAATCTCCTTCGCCATTCTGGCATTGGCATAATAGACTTTCCGCTTTTGAAAGCGTTAAGTCATAACCAATATAGGTTTTATTCTCTTCATCAAATACTGCCCAAAGGTCAGCAGTGTGGTCGCCATATAATCGTATCTGTTCAGATGTGACTAAGTTGCGATCGCCATTAACTTCTTTGATCCAGTAAGTATTAGGTGCAAATCCGGTGCCAGTTAAAACACCAACTGTGCCCTTAAAGCCGCCAGATATAATCTCGTAAGTAAGGCCGCTTTGAGGTGGCTTGTTAACTGCTTGGTTCATGGTTAGGTCCTCAGAAAATTGAGGGACTACCGTCCCAGCTGGGACGTAATCCCAGGTGGGTGAATAAAAGATACTAGGGCCATTTCCTAGCTTAGGCGGGTGCCGCTGCGTGTCAGGGGCCAACATGTGAGGCAATGATAGAGCAGGGCCTCATTGTTTGTCTACTAGATCAATTTGAAGGGCTTATCTGGGAGAAGTGCATAGGTATAAAAAAGCCCCGGCTAGCGGGGCTATGAATTACTTAAGCTAATCTTCCTTTAAGCATAATGACTCTAATTCTAAAATTTCTTTTAGAGTAAGCCACTCTGGTTTTAGCTGGTCAGGAAATGAGTGATAAAGCTTTTTCATCTGATCGAAGTGTTCTTGAACAGACTTGTAATACAAATTCTTAGGGTTGCGACTGCCATTGCCTAAGAAATATTTCACGTCAGACTTTAAACGATCCAGCATCATGTATGAGTGTTCAAAATCACTTTCTTTAGGATTGTCATCATTCTCAGCGCTTTCAGGTAAGGGTTGATATTCATCCTTCAGAGGCGTGTCAGGCTCACCGAAATATCCGGTCATGGTATGCAGGAACGTGCCGTTTAACTCGGTGCAGCAAACCTTTAAACCATTTTCAAGCTCATAAACAGGTCTTCCCCAATCATCTTTAAGTAGGAAAGTTGCTGCCTGGCCATTTTTTAACGTTAAGTTTTTCATAGTAGTTCTCTTTGTAAAAAAAAAGAGGGACTACTCCCCAGCGGGAAGTAATCCCGCGTGGGTTGGTGTAAATTATTCAGCGATCGTTATATCAAAATCGCCATAGTACATTGAGTCAAAGAACAGCAGGTCCTCATGGAACCCGAATTCATCAGACTTAATGCTGCATGGTCCAGTCTCATAGCCATCTTCAAATACCAGTCCAATAGTGGATAGGTATGTGATGTGAGTGCCTTTGAGTGGGCCGATCCAAGGTCCGTCTTCACCCCAGTTCTCTAAGTCAGAAGAAGGGGCCTTACGGCCATGGTAAAGGTGGAGGTACAGCTTTCCTGGAATGGTTGGCTGAGACGCTCTATTTTTTAACTCGGTAGACATAGTGTTCTCTCTTGTTGGAGGGAGCACTACCCGACGGGAGCGATCCCGTGGGGGTTAAATACGATGTTAGGGCCATTTCCTAACTTGAGGCGGGTGCCGCTATAAGTCAGCGGCTAACATGTACGACCATGATAAACAGGAGCCGGCGCAGCGTCTACTAGATCAATTTAAGGTGCTTGGAAGTGAAGGGGGAGAGCAAGTTAGTAAATAAAGGCACTGTAAACGGGTTTGTGCTTACTCTGGCTTTGGACACAATATATGATGGGACTATGAAAATAATTTTTGAATATACAATGCATCTGGTTATCGGGGTGTTTGTAATGACAGTGTTTCTTGGTGAGGTTCAGCGCAGTCACCCTCAGTTTTTGGAGGCGTACATGGCTTCCTTGGCGTACCTTGTGTTTGGTTGACATGGCAGAGGCTTAATCGGTGAAATGATTTCGAGGGTTTCGTGCCAGGGGATGTACGAAGGCATGAAAAAGCCCCTCCAAAGAGGGGCTTAGATACTTTTGCTTATAAACTGTTTCGCTTGAGTTGTTCTTCGTCTACAAAAAAATTACTAACTTCTGATTCAAAGAATGTTTCCGGTCCAATACAGCTCCAAATGCCATCGCTATATTTCAGGCTGATCGATTTTGTCAAACCTACTTTTTTGTCGATTAATACAACACCAGGCTGTATGTCTTCGAGAATCGCAGTTCTCATATTTTTAGGGTTATGGTTAATTTCTCCGGTGTAATATTTCCACTGTACCTGAGTGTAAATATTTTCATCACCTTTTGAGCCAAACTTATTAGTCAGGCATTTCCAGCAAATCAAAGATGTAACTTTTTCAGAGCTCCCGACATCGCCAATATGTGGCTCTTTGCATCCGCAAAAAAAATAATTGTTCATAGTAGTTTCCTCTTAAAAATTGAGGGACTACTCCCCCAACAGGAAGTAATCCCGTTGGGGTTAAGGGTGCTAAATTGTGGCTTAGCTGACCAATACGCAATCAGTATAAGCCAGGGCAGGCGCAGCGTCCACGGTCAGGGTTGGATCTGAGGATTTTTCCCGCGAGTCCCGCAGCTATACGGATAGCGGGTACATTTTCACTGGTCAGGCTTACATCAGAAAAGTATACGACAATAAAAAACCCCGCATAGCGGGGTTTTGTTAGAGGCTAAGCAATACCAACCAGTCTTTTATCATGGGATTCAATACCCCAAGGTGCTGCTTCGTAGCCAGGTAACTTGTCCTCAATACGACAACGAACCTGAATAACGATATTGAATGCATCTGATTTCTCAAAGTCTTCAGTCTCGCAAGCTTGGTAGCAAAAACAGCCACATGCTTTTAAAAGCTCAACAGCGCTGAATTTTTCAAAAGCACCTAGCCACTTAGCATTAAACGTCTGCTTATGTGGTTCTCCCTCTTCCCTATATCTGTGATTTACCGAGCGGTAGTTTTCATCAATAAGAATTTGGGCTGCCCTTTGGGCTTCGTTTAATCGCATCTCATCATCACTAATATACATGCACTTTTGTGCATAAATGCCAGCAATAAGGTTAATGGTTGCATCACTAATAACGTATGCGCTCATAGTAGTCTTCTCCTAAGAAGGAGGGACTACGCCCGATAAACGGGAGTAGTCCCGTTTATCGGTTAAGGATGCTGAGTTTTTTAATCTGTTCAGCTAACAGAATAATCCCGCTCAGTATAAGCCAGGGGCGGCGCAGCGTCCACGGTCGGGGCTGGCGCTGAGGATTTATCCCCCGTATGCCGCAGGTATGCGGATAGGGGGGGCGTTTTCACGGGCTGTGCTTGCACAGGGGGAAAGTGGGTAGGCATAAAAAAGCCCCTCTAAGTGAGGGGCTTTTGTTTAGCCAAACTGTTTAAATATATTGGCTATTTTTTGGTCGCTTATCAAAGCTACCTTTTGGCCATACGGTTCTCGCTTAATGATGTACTTGTTTTCTTCCGAACTTGAATAGGAGGCCGTCGTAAACAAGTTCTCTTCTACAAGCTCGTCAATTATTCTCTCTTGCGTGTACTCACTATCCAGGATGTGGACAGTTTGTGTGGCGCTTGAAGCAACAATTGCAAAGTTTAATTCAAATGATTCAAGCTCATTAGGCGTATGCTCGTCGGGCTCCGGATAGGAGTCGAAGGGCAAGCCACAGGCTTCAATAATTTCATCACCATTACGCTCCAAGTCAGATATGCGCTTTTTCAAGCCAGCGATCAGCTCTTGCTTCGTAATGTTTTCACCGTCGTTCTCTGAGCGAACAGTGAAAGCGATAGTAAGTGCATGGTTATTCATAGTAATTTCCTCTAAAAAAAGAGGGATTACTTCCCCAACGGGAAAGTAATCCCGTTGGGGTTAAGGGTGCTAAATTGTGGCTTAGCTGACCAATACGCAATCAGTATAAGCCAGGGTGGGTGAAGTGGCTACTAGATCAAATTTAGTTGCTTGCCAGGGTAAAGTACGCAGACACAGAAAAGCCCCTCAAATGAGGGGCTTATAAAATCTATTTAGAAACCTAGTAGTAGTTTAATCAAAAACAAGATTATCAAAATAATAACAACATTTAAGCTTTGTGAGTTCATTTTTTTCCCTATTTTGGTTGAACCGCCGATTAAATATTGTTGAAAATAAAAATCATTAGTTTTCTATCAAGTAGCGATGATTTGCCCCGCGAGTCTCGCTGTAATGCGGCTACGGGGTACGTTTTCACTCGCCAGGCTTACATTAGGGGAAAGTACGAAGGCATGAAAAAGCCCTCCGAAGAGGGCTGGAATATAAGACTAATTTAACTGAGATATAACATTGTCCGAAAAAGCCATATAAGCTTGATAACGGGTTTCAGCCACCTCTGCTAATTGTTCTGGACAAGTAGAGTAACTGTCGCAATACAGCTCAGTTAAATCTAGGCCTGCTTCAGATAAGCTGTGCTCTTCTGCATTCAAAATAGCATCATAAGCTTTGTATGTCCCAACGCCTACAATCTCAAGAGCCGCCTCACACTTTGCAGTGTGGTGTAGTTTGTCTTGTAAGATTTGAGGTAGTGCTTTAATAGTCTTCATTTTTGTAGTTTCCTCTCTAAAAAAGAGGGACTACTCCCCCAACGGGAAGTAATCCCGTTGGGGTTAAGGGTGCTAAATTGTGGCTTAGCTGACCAATACGCGCCCAGTATAAGCCAGGGCAGGCGCAGCGTCCACGGTCGGGGCTGGCGCTGAGGATTTATCCCCCGTATGCCGCAGGTATGCGGATAGGGGGGCGTTTTCACGGGCTGTGCTTGCACAGGGGGAAAGAGCATAGGCCGTGACTAGCCCCGCTCGAAGCGGGGCTGGCAACCTACCACAGAGTTGGATCTGCCTGCGCCATCTGTAGCAATCGTTCGATTTCCCCCATGTGATGCTCCTTGAGCTGCATAAGCTCCACGAAGTATTGATTGCTGCTGTTGGCTATACCGAGCATAGACATATTCGTTATACGTTTATCTATGTAGTCAAAGACTACTGCTTTACCTGCTATAAATTTATGAATCATTTGATTTCTCCTTGTTTATCAAATAAGAACAAAAGCGTTCTATATGACTATTTATACTTCTGGGTACTTAGACTTCGGATTTTGGCGTGTTATCACAGATTTTTCCCGAGAGTCGCACAGGAATAGGCTTTTTATCTCCATACTGCTAATATTCGCTACATCAGGGAAAACGTACCCCAATTGGAGCAAAGTTAGTGCCTCGCAAGTATTCACCAGCAAAGCGGTACCAGAACAAAGGCGGCAAAAAGAAAGCTGCTGTATTAACGTGGGCGGAAGATAAAAAGCTACGCTTTTATGTGCGGGAGTTCACCCGAAGCCCAGAGCGTAACCAGCTCATAATTTGCCTTCTGTTTGCTGCGGGTTTTCGCATCACCGAAGTAGCACGCATCCGTATCAAGGATATTCTATACCCCACGGGCGAAATTAAGGCCGAGCCTGTAATACCCGCCAAGTTCACAAAGAACGGTAAAGCGGGACACGTTTTCTTTTACAATAAGAAGCTAGTAGACGCCTTAAAAGTATACTTACAGCTTCGGATAGATAAGAAGCACTGGATGGGCGAAAAACCTGATAAATACCTTGGGCTAGAGCCAAATTCTCCGTTGATACTTACAGAGAAGAAAAGCGGTTTTGCCCTTAAAGGCCGTTCCTACACGAAAGTAGATGGTACCGTCGCAGAATACCTACACGCAGACTCCTTGCAGGAGCTTGTGAGCGCTTGGTTTCCCCAAGCTGGTATCGCTGGGGGTACGTCACATAGTGGCCGTAGAACCTTTGCGACTAGGCTTTCAAATCATGGTGTGTCGGAAGGTATGTTGTGCGCTCTATTGCGGCACGATACAGAAGATATGCCCTATGGTTACATTGAGTTGACACCAGCACAAATAAAGAAGTACTTGGATATGCCTTATGAGGCAGAAAAGGCCAGAGAGAAAGCTAAGGCTAAGGCTAAGTAGCAGTATGCTTGTATACGGAAAGCCAAGTACAGGAAGTGGTTTAGCACATGTTCGCAATGTGCCTAAAGGTAAGGCTTGTGAGTGTACTTGTGCTGGTTGCGGTGAAGGCTTAGTTGCTCATCAAGGCCAAGTTATGCAGTGGCACTTTAAGCACCTAGGCGGTTCTGAGTGTGTTGGAGCTGTGGAAACTGCCTTGCACTTGAAGGCAAAAGAGCTGCTACTAAGAAAACGTAAAATATTAATTCCAAGCTGCTTTGCTAGGTATGGGCGGATAGACGACCCATTTTCGATAGTTGAAGCTGTAGTTCCGAAGCCTCGCATGATTCGTTTTGATGAAGTGCATGAAGAAGTTGATCTGGGGTGTTTTAAACCTGACAGATTCGCCTGAGATAAAGGGCAGAAGCTCTTAATAGAGATAGCCGTCACACACTATGTTGATAAAGAGAAAAAGAGAAAAATCAAAAACGAAGGTATATCGCGTA
>Ga0105356_10000028_pt1 | contig 117778 bp, 115 predicted proteins | sample GOMGulsemesocosm_3_FD_83502 | JGI IMG/M metagenome (GOLD analysis project Ga0105356, IMG submission 83502) | Methane-oxidizing microbial communities from mesocosms in the Gulf of Mexico - GOM9D Gulf of Mexico | ecosystem: Environmental > Aquatic > Marine > Cold seeps | place: Gulf of Mexico...
TAACTTGAACTCTCGGGGATAGGTTTGAGAGGGTTTACGTGTATTTTTCATTGGATACTCCTGAGAAACATTGTCTCTCAATTAAAGTGTCCGTCAAACTATAACAACTTCAGTCTGTCCCCGGTTGTTGTAAATCTAATGGCAAAAAAGGCACTGTGGAGGAAAAGGCTGAACTTGTAGCAAGAAACTTGTGGTGAGTTATCTTCTACCCTAAACCACCCATTAGACCACCTAATACAGCAGTCAATAAAAAAGGCGTACCGAGCAAAACTCTAGTACGCCTTTAAATATATGGTGGGCCCTCGCAGACTTGAACTGCGGACCTGTCGATTATGAGTCGAATGCTCTAACCAGCTGAGCTAAGGGCCCTGATGTAGTAGTTTAGAACTACTGCTATTACCTAACGTGAGATGAATCAAATACTCCACCTTGCGCTACGCACCCCGCTAAGGGTTTGTGCTGCATTTTACAAAGCAACGCCTCCACTGTGGAGGCGTGTGATTGTAGGGATTTGGCAATGAATTGCCAAGTCCTTTTTTACTCGTCCAAGAAGCTCTTCAGTGATTCGGAGCGGCTTGGGTGGCGCAGCTTGCGCAGTGCCTTGGCTTCGATCTGACGAATACGCTCACGAGTTACGTCGAACTGCTTACCAACCTCTTCGAGAGTGTGATCAGTATTCATGTCGATGCCGAAGCGCATACGTAGTACTTTAGCCTCACGTGGTGTTAGACCCGCTAGGATCTCACGTGTTGCCTCAGACAGGCCTTCGTCTACCGCAGACTCGATCGGCGATACGGCGTTGCCGTCTTCGATGAAGTCGCCCAAGCTAGAATCTTCGTCGTCACCAATGGGGGTCTCCATAGAAATAGGCTCTTTGGCGATTTTCAAGACCTTGCGAACCTTGTCTTCAGGCATTTCCATGCGCTCAGACAGTTCTTCAGGTGTCGCTTCACGGCCCATTTCCTGCAACATCTGACGCGAGATACGGTTCAGTTTGTTGATGGTCTCTATCATATGCACAGGAATACGAATAGTACGGGCTTGGTCAGCAATAGAGCGGGTGATGGCCTGGCGGATCCACCATGTGGCGTAAGTCGAGAACTTGTAACCACGGCGGTACTCAAACTTGTCTACCGCTTTCATCAGGCCGATGTTGCCCTCTTGGATGAGGTCTAAGAACTGCAGGCCACGGTTGGTATATTTCTTGGCAATAGAAATTACTAGTCGAAGGTTGGCTTCAACCATTTCTTTTTTGGCGCGACGGGCTTTGGCTTCACCAATGGACATGCGACGGTTGATGTCCTTTAACTCTGCAATAGTGATGCCTGTTTTCTTTTGCAGGCGGATCAGCTTTTTCTGTAAGGCAATAATGTCCTGGGTGTTTTCAGCCAGTTTCTCGCCATACTTCTTGTCCTTCACGTGGTCGCTGATCCAGTTGGGATTGGTTTCGTTCTCAGGGAAGCTTTTGATGAATGTGGCGCGCGGCATTTTGCAGATTTGCACGCTGATACGCATGATCTCGCGCTCAAATTTACGAATCTGGTCAACAATGGTGCGCAGCTGGCGAATCTCGTAATCGATGAAGGCGTTGCCCAGCTTTAGGTCCATGAAGAGCAGCGCCATCTCTTCGCGGGGCTTAGATGTGCGTGGGTACAGACCGTTTTCGTCTTTCTTGGTAGCTTTGGCATAGGCTTTGCGCAGCTTTTCCATATGCGCCGCAACTTCTTCTAAGTCGGGGCCTGTGTCAATTTCCTCTTCCTCTTCCTCGTCGTCATTCTTGTTTGCGTCAGATTTTACCGCGCCAGGCTTAGGGATGTGGTTAGGATCTTCGTCATGATCAACAAAGGCTTGCACGAGGTCGGGGACTTTACCTTCCTTGGCAATGATGTTGTCATAGGTTGTTATCAGTGCGCCGGGAGCGTTAGGGAAGGTAGACAGTGCAGTAACTACCTGCTTAATGCCCTCTTCAATACGCTTGGCGATAACGATTTCGCCTTCACGGGTCAGCAGCTCAACCGTACCCATCTCACGCATATACATACGTACAGGATCAGTGGTGCGGCCAAACTCGCTGTCATTAACCCCGATTCTGGCTACTGCCTCTTCGGCATCTTCGTCGTTCGACGTGTCACCTTCCATCATCAACAACTCTTCTGCATCCGGTGCTGTTTCCAGTACCTTGATGTTCATGTCGTTGATCATTTGAATGATATCTTCGACCTGTTCAGGGTCAACGATTTCATTCGGAAGGTGGTCGTTCACCTCGGCAAAGGTTAGGTAGCCTTGCTCTTTGCCCTTGGCAATGAGTATTTTGATTTGAGACTGCTGAGTCGGGGCTTCTTCACCGTTCTCTGTGTCTGTTGCTACTACTACTTCTTTGTTTTCAGTATCACTCATTACTTATTCTCAATTGACCGGAGCCGAAAAGGGTCGCGGATTTTACCACAAAGTCGTTGCGCTTGCTCGACTGAGTTGCCACCCTAATTTAATAGGCGAGCAACTAGAAAAAACAAGGCCTTAGACCCTATTATTAATAGAAATTCTGCGGAGCCTGCGCAAAAGGGTGTTATTTAGACCATGAGAGAAATTTTGCAAGGAAAGTGACTAAAATTTCTGCATAAATGCTATATTTTTGCAAAATAATGCCCCAATTGATGATTTTCAGGACTTTTATGCCATGGTTAGCCTAACTACCCCCGTATGTGACTTTGAACGCCCCGCTGATGATTTTGAGTTGCTGGGAGTGGACGGTAAAACGTATAACTTGGCTGAGTGCCGAGGTGAAAAAGGTTTGCTGGTTATGTTTATCTGCAATCACTGCCCCTATGTGAAATCGATCCTGCAGCGTTTGGTGCGGGATGTAAATGCACTACGGGAGCTGGGCATCAACTCTGTGGCGATTATGTCGAATGACCCTGCGGAGTATGCGGAAGACTCCTTCGAAAATATGCAGTTGATCGCTAAGGAGTGGAGCTTTGAGTTTCCCTATCTGATTGATACGACTCAGCAGGTAGCGAAAACCTATGGTGCGGTGTGCACGCCGGATTTCTTTGGCTTTAATGCAGATATGCTACTGCAGTACCGTGGGCGGCTGGATGCTAGTCGCAAGGAAGCCGCGCCAGAAGATGCGCGCCGTGACTTGTTTGAGGCTATGCAGCAGGTGGCAGAGACAGGTCGCGGGCCAGAAGAGCAGATTCCTAGTATGGGTTGCTCTATTAAATGGACGAGCTAAAACCAGCTCTTTCCACCCCATCCGCATCAAAGCTCCATTCTGTCGGCAGTTCTCTACTGTGATAGCCAGTCTATCTATAGCATTCCCTGCCCTTTTTCGGGATAATTGCGCCCCCCAAATCAAATCCAATAGGAATAGCGCATGTCCACTCGTCGTGAACTCGCCAATGCCATTCGTGCTTTAAGCATGGATGCCGTTCAAAAAGCCAAGTCTGGCCACCCGGGTGCGCCAATGGGAATGGCGGATATCGCCGAAGTTCTATGGAATGACTATTTGCAGCACAACCCCGCTAATCCCGATTGGTGGGATCGCGACCGCTTTGTACTGTCGAACGGTCACGGGTCCATGCTGATCTATTCCTTATTGCATCTCAGCGGATATGAGCTGCCCATCGAGGAGTTGAAAAACTTCCGCCAGATGCATTCTAAGACTCCAGGTCATCCAGAGTACGGTTATGCGCCGGGTGTTGAGACGACGACTGGCCCGCTAGGCCAGGGCATTACTAATGCTGTTGGTATGGCGATGGCTGAGAAAACCTTGGCCGCACAGTTCAACCGAGACGGCCACGAAGTGGTAGACCACTATACCTACACCTTTATGGGTGATGGCTGCTTGATGGAGGGTATCTCTCATGAAGCTTGTTCCCTAGCGGGTACCTTGGGGCTAGGCAAGCTGATTGCCTTTTACGATGACAATAATATTTCTATCGACGGCGAAGTGGACGGCTGGTTTACTGATGACACACCTAAGCGTTTTGAGTCTTACGGCTGGCATGTAATTCCTGCGGTAGACGGTCATGACTCTGAGGCCTTGGTTGCGGCTATCGAAGCGGCACGTGCGCAAACGGATAAGCCGACGATCATTTGCTGCAAGACTATCATTGGTTTTGGCTCGCCCAACAAGCAGGGCACAGCAGGCTGCCATGGCGCGCCACTGGGCGACGATGAAATTGCACTAGCGCGTGAGCAGCTAGGTTGGGCACATGGGCCTTTCGAAATTCCTGCCGACATTCAGTCGGCCTGGGATGCCAATGAGAAAGGTGCAGCGGCAGAATCTGCATGGCAGACTAAATTTGACGCCTACAAGGCTGCGTTCCCTGAGTTAGCAAGCGAGCTAGCGCGTCGTATGCAAGGCGAGCTGCCTGCTGATTGGGCTGAGCAAGCGAATGCTTACATCAAGCAAACGGTAGAAGCGGGTGATACTATTGCTTCACGCAAAGCCTCACAAAACGCATTGAATGCCTATGGCCCATTACTGCCAGAATTACTTGGCGGCTCAGCTGACCTAGCCGGCTCTAACTTAACTATTTGGGATGGCTGTAAAGGTGTGAGCGCGGCAGATGCCAGCGGCAACTACATCTACTACGGTGTACGCGAGTTCGGTATGGCGGCAATTATGAACGGCGCCGCCCTGCACGGCGGTTTCATACCTTATGGCGCTACCTTCCTAATGTTCTCTGAGTATGCTCGCAACGCCCTGCGTATGGCGGCATTGATGAAGCAGCGCAGTTTATTTGTCTTTACCCACGACTCTATTGGCTTGGGCGAAGACGGCCCCACGCACCAGCCGGTAGAACAGATCGCTACCCTGCGTATGATCCCTAACATGGATAACTGGCGCCCTTGTGATGCGGTTGAGTCAGCGATTGCCTGGAAACAGTCTATTGAACGCAAAGACGGTCCTAGCACTTTGATTTTCTCGCGTCAGAACTTGCCCCACCAACAGCGCGACGCTGAAGCGATCGCTAACATTACTCGTGGTGGCTACATCCTTGAAGATTGTGTTGGCACACCTGAGGCTATCATTATTGCCACGGGCTCTGAAGTAGGCATCGCCCGTGAAGCATTGAACGCGCTAAAAGCAGAAGGCAGGGCTGTGCGCTTAGTCTCTATGCCGTCGACTGATGTGTTTGACGCGCAAGATAAGGCGTATCGTGAATCTATATTGCCAGCGACAGTCACGGCTCGTGTTGCTGTAGAAGCGGGTGTGACCAGCTTTTGGTATAAGTACGTCGGCTTTGGTGGCAAGGTCATTGGTATCGACACCTTTGGTGAGTCAGCGCCCATCAATGAGCTATACAAGCACTTCGGCATTACTCAAGAGGCCGTTGTTGCTGCGGTGAAGGCTGTTGTATAAATGAGTATACGTGTTGCTATCAATGGCTATGGTCGTATTGGGCGCTGTGTACTGCGCGCCCTCTATGAGTCGGGCCGAGATGACATCAAAGTCGTTGCCATCAATGATTTGGCACCGTTGGATTCCTGTTTGCACCTGACACGCTACGACACCACCCATGGTCGCTTTAATGCGGATGTGCTGCAAACGGCTGGGGGCTTTAGCGTGAACGGGGATGAAATTTGCTTTATTCAGGAGCGTGATCCATCGGCATTGCCTTGGGCCGAGTTGGATATAGATATCGTGGTGGAATGCACGGGCTTGTTCACAGCTCGAGACAAGGCCGCCTTGCACTTGCAGGCGGGGGCTAAGAAGGTTTTGATCTCTGCACCGGGCGACGCCAGTGTGGAGAAGACGATTGTCTACGGTATTAATCACGATACTCTGACTAAAGATGATGTAATCGTATCGAACGCCTCGTGCACTACCAACTGTATGGCGCCGATGTTGCAGTCTCTGCATGAAACTATTGGCGTTAAACATGGACTGCTGACAACGATTCACTCTTATACCAATGATCAAGCCCTGACCGATACCATGCATGCAGATCCCCATCGCGCCCGTGCGGCAGGTGTGTCGATGATTCCTACCACGACCGGTGCGGCTAAAGCCGTTGGCAAGGTATTACCTGAGTTAGCAGGCAAACTGGATGGCTATGCCATGCGAGTGCCAACGCTGAATGTATCGGTGGTCGATATGACCCTAGAAATGCAGCGCGCCACCAGTGTTGAAGAGGTTGACCAGGTCTTGCAGAGCGCGGCTGATGGCAAGTTGAAAAACATTTTGCGCGTTAATCGAGAGCAGCTTGTCTCGACTGACTTTAACCACACCACGTATTCTAGCCATTATGATGCGACTCAGACCATTGTTTCGGATGGGACTTTGCTGAAGGTACTGTGTTGGTATGACAATGAATGGGCGTTTTCGAATCGCATGTTAGACACCCTGTCTGCATTACACAATGCTGTATAGCAAGGAATTATTAAATGAAAAAATCACTTTTTATAATGGCATTAATGGTTTTTGGAACAGCTAAGGCAGCTGAAGTTCCTAAGTCAGAAATTATTTACATTGCACCCTGGGATAACCATGTTGATATTAGAATGGGTACAGCCGCGATTAGTGCAGGTTGTGAATCTGATTATTATTATAGAATTGACCTGGAAAATGACACAGGTGGGCATGCAAAATTGTCAACTCTTCTCGCAGCATATTCGAGTGGGAAGCATGTAGGGCTAGCAATTGGTGGCTGTGTGGGTAAATACCCTAAAATCTTGGGTGTTAGGTTAACAAACTAAAGCTGGAGTGAACCCTGTGCCTATATTAAAAATGACAGATCTGGATTTGGTCGGCAAACGAGTACTGATTCGTCAGGACCTTAATGTGCCGATTAAAGACGGCAAGGTGAGCTCTGATGCGCGCATCAAAGCTAGCTTGCCTACGATTGAGCTGGCCGCGCAAGCGGGGGCTAAAGTGATGGTTATGTCCCACCTAGGGCGCCCTACTGAAGGTGAATTCAATGCGGATTATTCATTACAGCCCGTAGCTGATTATATCGCTGCGGCATTGCCTGGCACGAAGGTGAGCTTTGCCAGTGAGTGGCTAGATGGGGTAGAGAGTGTCGATGGTGAAGTGGTCATTGTTGAAAATGTACGCTTTAACGTGGGTGAGAAAAAAGACGATGAAGCCTTGTCTAAAAAGATGGCGGCACTGTGTGACATTTATGTGATGGATGCCTTTGGCACCGCTCACCGCGCTCAAGCCTCTACCCACGGAGTGGCTAAGTATGCCCCCGTGGCCTGCGCTGGCCCTCTGTTGGCGGCCGAGCTGGATGCACTTGGTAAGGCTTTAGATAACCCCGCGCGCCCGATGGTGGCTATTGTTGGTGGCTCTAAAGTATCGACTAAGCTAACGGTGCTAGAATCCCTTTCTCAGGTGGTTGACCAATTGATCGTCGGTGGCGGTATTGCCAATACCTTTATTGCCGCTGAAGGTCACAATGTTGGCAAGTCGTTGTATGAAGCTGACTTGGTTGATGAAGCAAAGCGTTTGAGTGCTGCGGCTGCGGCGCGTGGTGCGGCTATTCCTGTGCCTACTGACATTGTGACCGCCACGATTTTTTCTGAAGAGGCAGAGGCCTCTTTACGCCATGTGGCAGACGCAGGCCTGGATGATATGATTTTTGATATTGGCCCTGAGACGCAGAAGTCTTTGGCTGAAATATTGAAAAGTGCAGGCACCATTGTTTGGAATGGCCCAGTGGGCGTGTTCGAATTTGATCAATTTGGCGCAGGCACTGAAGCCATTGCCAAGGCGATTGCAGAGTCCAGCGCGTTTACTATTGCAGGCGGTGGTGACACTTTAGCGGCAATTGATAAATATGATGTGGGTGAGCAGATCTCCTACATCTCTACGGGCGGCGGCGCTTTCTTGGAGTTTTTAGAAGGTAAGCCACTACCCGCAGTGACAGTTTTAGAAGCGCGAGCTAAATAATTTAATAGCGAGGCTAAGCCTCGACAGACGGAGCAAGACCATGCCATTAATTTCATTGCGTCAAATGTTAGACCACGCTGCCGAGAACAGCTACGGCGTTCCCGCTTTCAACGTTAATAACTTGGAGCAGGTACAGGCCATCATGATGGCTGCGGATAAAACCGACAGCCCGGTTATTCTGCAGGCCTCGGCGGGTGCGCGTAAATACGCGGGCACGGCTTTTCTTAAGCATTTGATCGAGGGTGCCATAGAACAGTATCCGCATATTCCTGTTGTTATGCATCAGGATCACGGTACGTCTCCTGCAGTTTGTCAGCGCTCTATTCAATTGAATTTTAGTTCGGTGATGATGGATGGGTCCTTGGGTGAAGATGGTAAGACGCCGATGGACTTTGAATACAATGTTGATGTGACTCGGCGCACGGTAGAGATGGCTCATGCCTGCGGCGTATCGGTTGAAGGTGAGCTGGGTTGCTTGGGGTCTTTGGAGACGGGTGAGGCCGGTGAAGAGGATGGTATTGGCGCAGACGTTATTTTGACCCATGATCAAATGTTGACGGACCCAGAGGAGGCGGCTGAGTTTGTTAAGCGCACCCAGGTTGATGCCTTGGCGATTGCTATTGGTACCAGTCACGGCGCCTATAAGTTTACCAAGCCACCGACAGGTGATGTGCTGTCTATTGATCAGATCAAGGCAATTCACGCGCGTATCCCGAATACACACTTAGTTATGCACGGCTCTTCTTCGGTTCCTCAGGACTGGTTGCAGATTATTAATGAGAATGGTGGTGCATTAGGTGAGACGTATGGCGTACCGGTTGCTGAAATTCAGGAGGGCATTAAGCACGGTGTGCGTAAGGTCAATATTGATACCGATCTACGCATGGCATCTACGGGCTCTATTCGCCAATTTATGGCGCAAAACCCTAAGGAATTTGACCCTAGAAAGTACTTGGCCGTGGCTCGTGATGCCATGATGCAAATTTGTCTAGATCGCTATGAGGCCTTTGGGACGGCAGGCCAGGGTAGTAAGATTAAGGCCATTAATTTGGAGGCCATGGTCTCTCGTTATGACTCGGGTGAGTTAAACCCTCAAATCAAGTAACTTTTTTAAGATGTAATGGGTTGCAAAAGCCTCGGTAAAATCCGAGGCTTTTTTGTATTAGGCGATAATAAGTATCGGGTGAAGATAGTTTGTCTTTACTGGGTAATTGCATGGCTTTGTATAAACATTTAAGCTGGTTAGAGATATATAAAGGGCTAAAAAAGCTCGGTGTAGGGAAAAATAATCAGGGCATGTATGACGTATAAACAAGCGATATTAGGGCTATTGCCCATATGTACTTTATTGGTGGGGACGGCGGGGGCTGCATCAACTCAGCGTTGCAAGGAGCACAAGCCTGAAACGGCCCCCACAGCTAGTTTTAAAATTGATTTACAGCGAAATGTTGTCATCAAAGATGGTTTGATGTGGAAACGTTGCGCTGAAGGGCAATCAATTTCACGAAAGGGTTGTGAAGGCAAAGCAGATCAAATTTATTTTGAAGACGCGATGAGTAATCGTAAGTATAAAAAATTTGCTGGGTATGGAGATTGGCGTCTACCAACCATTGAAGAAGTGAAGGGGATTTTAGAGAAGCGCTGTAAGGGGCCTGCGTTTAACTTGGACGTGTTTCCAGGGGCTCCTAATTTTAAGTTATGGAGCCAAAGTAGAGTCGAAGGACAAGATGAGAAAATTTGGGTCATGTACTCCTCTACGGGCGTCGCAGTTAAGCACCGTATTGCTTTAGCTGCAATGTTGCGTTTGGTTCGAGATGTTAAATAAGCACGCAGGAGTAGGATAGGTAGGCTGCTATAGCTTATTTACATATCTGGTGACATAGGCACAAAAAAGCCCCGCGTTGCGGGGCTTTTTTATTGCTGGTTAAAAGCTGCTGTTAAGCGACTTTCGTGCCCGCAACGTACTCGACTTGCTTGCCCGCTAGATAGTCCTGGGTGAACTCATCAGTGGCGAGTGAATCAATGCGCAATACATCAAACTCGGCAACTTGATCAGCTTCTTCTTGGGTAAGAATTTTATTCTCTACCGCAGAGGCTAGCTGTTCAGTAACCGTAAAGCCAGCGGCTTGCTTTTTAGCAACAGCTTTCAAGAAGCGGTTATAAACAGGCTCAATGGCGATCAGGGCATTAAAGGCAACTTCCATGCGACCTGTCACGTCAGACGCGTCAGTACCGAAGTAAGCTTCGTTAGTCAGGCGGTCGCGCAGTGCTGTAGGCTCCATCATCATTGTTGCAATAGTATTGTGCAGCTTATCAGAAGGCTTCTTGTAGCTGCGGCCCAGAGGAAGTACCACTAGCTTCAGCATGCGGGCAATAAAGCGATTCGGGAAGTTTTCAAAGAACTCTTCAAAAGCGTTCTGGATATTGAACAGCGACTGCTGAACACACCATTCTGCGTGAGGAAGATCTTCGGCTGTTTCGCCATTGTCGTAGTAGTACTTAAGTACCGCAGACGCCATGTATAGCTCAGACAATACATCACCCAAACGTGCAGACAAGTTCTCCATGCGCTTCAGCTCGCCACCCAATACACCCATAGTCACATCAGAGGTGAAGGCTAGCGCAGAACTCATGCGAGTTAGCTGCTTATAGTACTTAGCTGTAGGGCCAGATACTGGTGTGTTGGCAAAGATAGAGCCGGTTAAGCCGTAGCTTAATGCACGCACGGCGCGGTTAGTTGAAAAGCCAATGTGGCTCCAGAACAGCTTATCAAACTCAACCAAGTTATCTTCACGTGCCGCTTCCATTTCTGGGAACACGTAAGGATGGCAGCGAATTGCGCCCTGGCCAAAGATCATCAGGTTACGGGTAAGGATGTTGGCACCCTCAACCGTAATGGCGATTGGCACGCCGTTGTGAGCGTTGGCAAGGTAGTTGCGAGGTCCCATTTGAACCGCGCGGCCACCATGTACGTCTACTGCATCAATCGTCACGTCACGCATCATCTGCGTCATGTGGTATTTAGCAATCGCCGTTACTACTGAAGGGGAGCAAACGTCTACTGCAGAAGCGGTTAGGGCACGCATGGCTTCTAACTTATAGGTGTTACCCGCGATGCGGCCGTTAGCTTCTTGAATACCTTCGAACATGCCGATAGGCGTCTTGAATTGACGACGTAGGCGCGAGTAAGCGCCGGTCATGCGGTAAGCCACTTTAGAGGCTGCTGCGGATAGGGCGGGCAATGAAATACCGCGACCTGCAGACAGACACTCAACCAGCATGCGCCAGCCGCCGCCGGCTTTTGCTGGGCCGCCGATGATCCAATCGATAGGGATAAATACGTCTTTACCGTAAACCGTACCGTTCATGAAGCCACCTGGGTAGTGACGGTTGCCCGTTTCTACGCCTTCGTGGTCTGCAGGAAGCAGCGCACAAGTAATGCCGTAATCAGACTTGTTGGCGTCGCCTAACAAACCTTCTGGATCGTACAATTTAAACGCAAGACCAACACAGGTCGCTACAGGAGCGAGTGTGATGTAACGCTTGCTGAAGTTCATCTTCAGGCCAAGCGTCTTTTTGCCTTCAAACATCTCTTCACAAACGATACCCGTATCTGGGATCGCGCCTGCATCAGAGCCGGCCTCTGGACCAGTTAATGCGAAGCAAGGAATGTGTGTGCCGTCAGCTAGACCAGGTAGCCAGAACTGCTTCTGCTCTTCTGTACCGTAGTGCATCAATAGCTCGCCAGGGCCCAATGAGTTAGGCACCATAACCGTAACGGCCGCAGCTAGTGAACGGGTAGAGATTTTTGTTACAACAGCAGACTGTGCGTAGGCTGAAAAGCCCATACCGCCCCATTCTTTAGATATGAGTAGTGCAAAGAACTTCTTCTCGCGCATGTACTGCCAAACTTCTGGAGCTAAATCCTTATCTTCAAAAGAGATCTTCCAATCGTCAAGCATGGCGCAAAGCTCGTTCACTTCATTTTCCATGAAGGACTTCTCTTCCGCTGTGTACTCAGGCGCTTGGTGCTCTTGTAGCAGCTTGTTCCACTGCGGGCGACCACGGAACATTTCCGCGTCCCACCATACGTCACCGGCTTCTAGGGCTTCGCGCTCAGTAGAAGTCATCGGAGGTAATACTGACTTAAAAGCCTTGAAAAGAGGCTTAGTCAGAATGCCGCTACGCAGGCTTTTGATGTTCATAAGGGCGGCAGGAGCCGCAAAGATTGCAAAAGTCACAATCCAGCTAGTCTGACCAGCGCCAGCAGCGTAAAGGATGGCTGCTAATAGGGCAGCGGTATAGATAGTCCATAGGCGAGTTCCAGCTTCATAATAAGCTAGGCCCCATGCAACAATCACGGCAGCAGCGATAATGGCTAAAGCTTCCATGGTAAATCTCCAAACAATTGACTTAGATAGTTATAGCGGACAGCGCATGAATGTGAAGAACTGGCTGGGTCGCTAAATATGGCATAGAGCCTTATTTGCTGTCAGCGAGCATCACAGAGATCATCAGCTATCACCCTGCAGGCCAAGGAGGATGGAGGCCTGTGTTACTTCACGCTTTTGGCGGATCGCGTATTCTACGCGAATCACAGCAAAAAAGTTAAGGCCAATCGTGTCAAAGGCCCTGATTAGCTCAATAAATAAGGCTTCTGTAACGAGTATTGGCTGAGCTTAAGGCTTTATTTGTAGTTATTGGCTGTTCGCGGCATATAAATAAAAAAGCCCTCACAAGGAGGGCTCCTTAAATATGTATGGCGCGCCCTAGAGGATTTGAACCTCTGACCCCCGCCTTCGGAGGGCGGTACTCTATCCAGCTGAGCTAAGGGCGCATGGTGTGCTTTTTCCGCAATGCGGATCGGCTGTAAAGTTGATGTTTTGCGGGCGCAAGTCTAGCCCTTTGCTACTTTGCTGTCTATTGCTCTGTCATCTGAGATCATCTAGGGCTATAATTGCGCCCGATTTGCCGCCTAGCGGCCCCTATTATTAGCTTTTCAAAAGCAAAAAGCCCGTTGCTATATAGCGACGAGCACCTCTAAGTGACTTAGGAGATACGCGTGGACAATCACGAAAACATGTCTGATAGCAAAACTTGGGCTTTAATGGCCTTATTTATATTCATATTGATCGTTATTGCGGTAGGCATCTCTGTTGCAGCGAACTTAGCGAGTAGCACAGTGGGTTATGAGCGTAGCAATGCTGATGTTTTGCGTACTGAAGCACGTATTGCGCCGGTGGGTAAGACGAACTTGGCCAGCAATCCTAACCCTGATTTGGGCAAAATTGTGGTAGCGGCTGCAGCAACAGAAGAATTTTCAGCGGAAGGCTCATACAACACTTCTTGTGCGGCATGTCACGGCTCTGGCGTGATGGGTGCACCTAAGCTGGGCGCACCTGGCGACTGGGCTGCGCGCTTAAGCGCGGGTAAGTCTGCGGTTTACGCCAATGCGATCAATGGTAAGGGTGGAATGCCTGCACGTGGTGGCTCGAGCTTAGACGACGATCAGGTTAAAGCTGTAGTTGATTACATGCTGGCGAACAGTAAGTAAAACGCATCGCATTGCCGATAAAAACGCCACCTTTGGGTGGCGTTTTTGATTTTAACCCTTATCCAATTGACGATAGCCGATAGCTTCGCTCAGGTGAGCCAAGCTGATGCCCTCTTCCCCTGCCAAGTCGGCAATGGTTCTGGCCACTTTCAATATGCGGTGATAGGCGCGCACCGATAGACTGAGCTTGTGCATAGCCTGCTTGATCAAGGCTTGGCCTTGTACACATAGATTGCAATACTGCTCTATTTCTTTGGAGGTGAGCTGCGCATTGGCTATGTGGCAGCGCTGTAGCTGTCGGTCGCGTGCAAGCACCACCCTGCCCTGTACTTGTTGGCTGCTCTCGGCAATCACCGGCTTGCCCAGTAGTTCATGTTCGGCTAAGCGTGGCACAACAACATGCATGTCGATGCGATCTAGCAATGGCCCGGATATTTTACTGCGGTAGCGCTGTATTTGATCAATATTACAGCCACAGCTTCTCTGTGGGTCACCCTGATAGCCACAAGGACAGGGGTTCATCGCAGCGACGAGCTGAAAGCGCGCGGGAAAGTGAGCTTGGCGTGCGGCGCGGGAGATAGTCACGCAGCCCGTCTCCAGTGGCTCGCGCAATACTTCTAGGCTTTGGCGGCTGAATTCGGTTAGCTCATCTAAAAATAATACACCGTTGTGGGCTAGGGATACCTCTCCTGGCATGGGAATTGATCCTCCGCCAATCAAGGCGATGCCTGAGGCGGTATGGTGGGGTTGCCGATAGGGGCGCTGTAACCACTGGGATAGTTTGAAACCATGGTTGCTGATGGACTGTATAGAGGCAGATTCAATGGCCTCTTGCTCTGTCATCGCAGGGCAGATACCTGCCAGGCGTGAGGCCAGCATGGTCTTGCCGGTACCGGGCGGGCCTAGGAAAATCAAATTATGCGAACCCGCTGCGGCTATTTCTAGGGCACGTTTAGCGTGTTGCTGGCCTTTGATGTCGGACAGGTCAGCATATGCGGACATGTTGGTAGCAGGTGTTTTTAACGTATCCGCATTGCTATCCTCTAAACGTGTTTGCCCGGATAGATGCGCGCATACTTCTAATAAATTTTTTGCGCCGTACACCGTTAATCCAGACACCAGCTGAGCCTCGGTTAGAGCTTCTTGAGGAACGATTAATGTACGACCTGCCTGCTGACAGGCTAAGGCAATGGGCAGTACCCCTTTGCCGCCGCGCAGTTCACCGCTCAAGGCTAGTTCTCCGACAAATTCATATTGATCAATGTCTGGGGTATGTATTTGTAGGGAGGCGGCCAATATGCCAATGGCGATGGATAAATCGTAATAGCCACCTATCTTAGGTAGATCGGCTGGGGCGAGATTGACGGTGATGCGTTTGGCGGGGAACTCAAACTGGCAGTTAAGCAGCGCAGCGCGTACACGGTCACGGCTCTCCTTTACCGCCGCTTCTGCGAGGCCAACAATATTGCAAGCCGGCAATCCATTGGCTAGGTGGGCTTCAACCTGCACTTCTTGTGCATCAATGCCTTGATAAGAACGTGTATAAACCGTGGCTAGTGTCATCCGCAATCCCTGTGTAGTCGCTTAGCTCCCTATTCAATAGCAGATGCAGGGGATTTAGCGAATGGGGACATAAAAAAAGCCCCGACCAAGTGGCCGGGGCTTTAGCGCTCACGAGGAGCTACAGTGTTTAGCTAATGACTAGCCTTTAGTAAACTCTGGGTATGCTTCTTGTCCACATTCAGACAAATCAACACCTTCGTACTCTTCTTCTTCCGTAACACGGATGCCGAAGGTTGCTTTGATGATAGCCCAAACGATTAAGCTAGTAACAAAGACCCAACCGAAGATGGTTGCAGCACCGATCAGCTGACCAGAGAAGCTAACATCACTGTTAGTAATTGGAACCAGCATTAGGCCTAGTAGACCAACAACGCCGTGTACAGAGATAGCGCCAACTGGGTCGTCAATCTTCAACTTGTCTAGAGTCACGATAGAAAGTACTACTAAGATACCGCCGAAAGCACCAAACAGTGTAGCTAGCGCAGGAGTAGGTGTAGAAGGCTCAGCAGTGATAGCTACTAGACCTGCTAGTGCGCCGTTCAATGCCATGGTTAAGTCAGCCTTACCAAACATGATGCGCGCTAGGATTAGAGCGGCAATACAGCCACCCGCAGCAGCGGCGTTAGTGTTTAGGAATACAACAGCAACTGAGTTGGCGCTAGCGATATCGCCAAGCTTTAATACAGAGCCACCGTTAAAGCCGAACCAGCCCATCCATAGAATGAATGTACCTAGTGTTGCTAGAGGAAGGTTAGCGCCAGGAATAGCGCGAACTTCGCCGTTAGCACCGTACTTGCCCTTACGAGCGCCTAGCAATAACACGCCAGCCAATGCAGCAGCAGCACCGGCCATGTGAACGATACCAGAACCAGCAAAGTCAGAGAAACCAAGGTCGCCAAGGTTGTACAGGCCAAATACGTCAGCGCCGTTCCAAGTCCAAGCACCTTCCATTGGGTAGATGAAACCAGTCATCACTACTGCGAATGCAAAGAAAGCCCAAAGCTTCATACGCTCGGCAACTGCGCCAGATACGATAGACATACAAGTAGCAACAAATACTACCTGGAAGAAGAAGTCAGAAGCGCCAGAGTAAACTGATCCGCCGTCAAAGCCTTCTTCTTTAGAGGCGGCTAGTTGCTCAGCAACATAGTTTTCGCCGCCCATGATGCCTTCTAGGAAGTAGCCACCGTCATACATAATTTCGTAGCCAGACACCATGTACATAGTACAAGCGATAGCAAACAGAACGACGTTCTTGGTTAAGATCTCGGTAGTGTTCTTAGAGCGTACCAGACCTGCTTCTAACATGGCGAAACCTGCCGCCATCCACATTACCAATGCGCCACACACCAAGAAATAAAAGGTGTCCATGGCAAATTGGAGTTCAAAAATTTGATTTTCCATTACTTTAAGCCTCGTTACTTAACTATAAGGTTGATAAATTACAGTGCTTCAGAGCCAGTCTCATTCGTACGAATACGGATGGCTTGCTCTAGAGCGGATACAAAGATTTTTCCGTCGCCAATTTTGCCGGTATGGGCAGCTTTGGTTATAGCTTCAATCACGGACTCAACGGCATTATCTTCAACGCCAGCTTCCACTTTTACTTTTGGTAGGAAGTCCACAACGTACTCTGCACCACGGTACAGTTCAGTGTGACCTTTCTGACGGCCAAAGCCTTTTACTTCTGTTACCGTTACGCCCTGAATGCCGATCTCGGCTAGTGCTTCACGCACATCATCCAGCTTGAATGGTTTGATAATTGCAGTTACTAATTTCATGATTTTTCTCCCGAAAACAAAGACCTGCACCATGCAGGGCTTTATTGTGATTAAGGACTAACTTAGAATTCGAAGTCTTTGCTCAAGTCTAGGAATAGGTACTGGTCGCCAGCTGCAGCTGAAGACTGAGGTTCTTTGTGTCCCAAAGTAATGCCTAAAGATGCGCCAATGCCTTCTAGGTCAGTGCTAGTGCTGGCTTCAACGTGCGTGTAATCGCTAGCAGAAGCGTCTACATTCATGTGGCCGACTAGCAAGCCGATGTTGCTGATGCTTCCAGAAACTGCAGCGTAAGTGTAATTAGTCTCAACGTCTGCAGCGTCAACTTGCTCACCGATCGCTACGTCAGCAGAGATAGGGCCAAAGCTAGCGCCTAGGTTCACTTCACGCTCAAAGTTCTGCGCATAAGAGTAGTTATACTGAGTTAGGCCTGCGTATACAGAAAGTTCGTCGTTGATGTCTACAGCGTAAGAAGCGTAGACGTCGAATTCTAGGCCGTCGCTAGTATCAGTAGCGCCTTGTGCGCCGTCATTGATTGCCCAAACACCAGCAGTAAAGCCAGCTGCAGAGTATTCAACGCTTCCATAAGCGCTTGCGTCGCCTAGCTGGCTACCACGGAATACGTAGTCAGATACAAAGCCGCCGTTTAAGGAAACTTCAGCAAAAGAAGGGGCAGAGAAAGATGCGGCTGCAACAGCAGTAGCTAATAATATTTTTTTCATTTTGGTTAAAACCCTTGTTGTAATCACATAAGTTATTTTAGGACGGTTTGTACTGAGCGAAGATTGTGCCAACTTTTAAATTGCCAGTGATATCAATAACTTGTTCTCACACCGTCAATTTTCCGCCTTATTTGGGAGCGTCTGAGCGCCCTGTTGTCGGGCGACGCACAAAAACGGTGCGCTATGACTGGGTTTGCGGGAGGGGGAGTAGGGTGTAACAATGCATCCGCACAAAAGGAGCGCATTATGTTTAAGCCACCCCCGTTAGACCCTCGCCTATTAGATGAGCTGAGTAAAAATATTAGTAATTTAATTCCTAGTGATTTAAAGATCATCAAGGATGACTTTGAAAAAAATGTACGCATTGCTATTCAAAGCGGCTTTTCCCGCCTAGATTTAGTCGGGCGCGAAGAATTTGATGTGCAAACGGCGGTACTGGAGAAAACTCGTGCCAAGCTGGATGCACTGGTCGAGAAAGTGGCAGAGTTAGAAAAATAGCTATCGAGTAGCCGATCCGCATAGATTAATGCGGATCGGCTCTTGCTACCGCCCTCCAAGCAACTGACAATAGAGTGACTCTATATATTCATATTGCTGGAACCGCCATGAAGATTGTTGCCGACGAAAACATCCCCTACCTACAGGAATGCTTTGGACAAAGCGCTGAAGTCTTGGCGTTGAATGGCCGCAATATTAACAATGCAGACCTCCTGCAGGCCGATGCCTTGATCACACGTTCGGTTACTTCGGTGACGCGCGAGCTATTGGCGGGCACCCCTGTACGCTTTGTGGGCAGCTGTACTATTGGCATCGACCATGTGGATACGGATTATCTAGATGAAGCTGGAATTGCCTTTGCTAATGCCCCTGGCTCCAATGCGGACTCTGCAGCGCAATACACCTTCAGTGCCTTGTTGGCCTTAGAAAAACGCCACCACTTTGATTTGCGTGAGAAAACCGTAGGTATCGTTGGCTATGGCAATGTGGGCTCGCGGTTGAAGCTGTTATTGGATGCGCTGGGTGTGCGCTGTCTGATTAGTGACCCCTTCTTGCAGGAGCGCGGTCGCGAGGGATTGTGTGAGTTAGATGAGGTTTTACAGGCTGACATCATTAGCTTTCACGTGCCGCTGACGCGTGGCGGCAAACACCCAACTTATAAAATGATCAATGCGGCGCTGCTGCAAAGTATGAATCCCCAAGCGATGCTGATCAATTGTGCTAGAGGTGACATCATTGATGCCCCCGCTTTGATTGAGGACATCAGCGCGTCTGGGCGTCGAGTTGTACTAGATGTGTGGCCGAATGAGCCACGTATTGATGAGCTGCTTCTCAGTATGGTACAAATCGCTACGCCGCATATCGCGGGTTATAGCTTTGACGGCAAGCTGCGCGGTACAGAAATGGTCTACGCTGCGTTCTGTAAGGCGATGAATATAGAGTATATTGTCCCTGAATTAGATATTCCTCCGCCCGATGCCATTGTGATAGCTGAAAATTCAGGCTTGTTAGAAGCACTAGAGCAAGCGACTTTGCGCTCTTATCACATTATTGAAGATGACCGAGCACTGCGTGAAATGTTGAATGAGGCTAGGCCCGCACAAGGAGCATTTTTTGACGCCTTGCGCAAAAATTATGCGGTGCGCCGCGAGTACGGTGCCTTCCCTTGCTATGGCGGGCAGTCTGAGATCAACGAGGTACTTGAAAAGCTCGGTTTTCAGGTGCACCGCTAACAACTTAACCAGTCTTTACAATAGACTTACATTATTATGAGCTATACTCGCGCCGCGAATGTAGCTGGGTAGTAATAATGTTATTTGAAATGTCTTCTGAAACTTTAAGAATGCTGATGCAAACTGAAGTGTTAATCAACAAAGCACTAGGGCACGAACTAGACTTTACGAGTGAAAACCTGATCAGCGATTTTTTTGAGCTGTGTGGGCTGTGCCAAGATCGCCGTATTGCTTTGCAGGCGGATCAAATCTGGGCGCGTTTAATTAAGGAAAACGCGGGCTTTGACCGTAGCAAGAGCTTGAACCAATACCGTGCGCGCATGCAGTCTGCCATACAGCGTCGTGAAGGCTTAGCTGCTTAGCTAGCCCTCTTTGTTGCGCATAAAATCCGCAACTTTATAAAAAGCCTGCTGCAATTCTTCTTGCAGCGGGCTTTTTATTGCCAGTTCCTGCATCGCGGTGTTGATGCAATACATCCATTGGTCGCGCTCTAGCTCGCCAATCGCCACGTGAATATGCCGCATGCGTAAACGAGGGTGGCCATGTTTTTCTATATAGATAGGTGGGCCGCCCATCCAGCCGACTAAAAACTCATACAGTTTGGTGCGTGCACCGCTTAAATCCTTGGGGTGCAGTTCAAGGATTTCTCTGGCTTTAGGGTCTTGCTGCATGATGTCGTAAAAACGGGTGACTAATTTTAGAACGGTCACTTCACCGCCTATGCGGTCAAAGTGGTTGGCGGTGTTTTCTTGAATTTGCATGGCTGCAGTGTAGCATTAATGGCTCTTTCTATATTCGCCGGGAGACTGGCCGGTCCAGCGTTTGAAGGCCTGGTGGAAGGTACTGGTCTCGGTGAACCCCACTAAATAGGCAATTTCGCTAATAGAGCTGTCTTTGCGGCTTAATAAGTCTATAGCAGTATCTTGGCGTACTTTGGCAACCAGTTCCTTATAACGAGTGCCTTCGTCGGATAAACGACGCTGGAAGGTGCGGTGGCTCATGCCAAATTTTTCAGCGACCTCTTTAACTTCAGGCACACCTTGGTGGATTGTTTCTATGATTAGGCGGCGTACTTGAGACTCCAAATCTTGCCCTACTTGCTGGTCAATCTCCTTTAATACACTTTGGAATACCGCTTCATTGCCAAAGCCTGTGCTGAAAGAGAGTAGTTCGGCATCAAAGATGAGTTGGTTTTTGTCTTGGTTAAACTTGATAGATATATCTCCTAAAACCGCTTTATATTCGTCGATGCTGGCGGCGGCTTTGTGCTTGAAATGCGCTTCTGCCTGGCCTTTTTCGAAATCGACCCCGCGTAAAAAAAACTTGGCTAAAGCGAGGGCTTCTGACAGCTCTTTTTCTATTAATGGCGATATTTCGTCGGACTCTCTGATGGCGCAGGTGAACTCTGCATGGGCTCGCCCTTGGGCTTCATATAGTTGTGTCTGCATGCCATCTTGTAATAGGTGCTCATAGCGGATGAGTTGCTCAACGGCCGAGACAAAATTGGGTGCAGCAACCAAGACGCTGGCTAGGGCGCCTAGATTACCGGGGTGGAAGGCGGCACCAGCCCGCAGGCCCAACAAGGGGTCGGCCGTATTCTCTATGCCATGGCGCCATAGTTTTACGTATTTCTGGAAGCTGATGCGCTTGTCGGCATCTGATAATGTGTCTTGTTTAATGCCCGACTGCTCTAAGGTTTTCTTTAAAGCGCCAGCATCGCCTAGCATTCTTATCAAGCTTGCGCAGTAGCTAATCGCAACACTTGCTGTCATTTCTCACCCCAATATCTAATAAGGCCTGTATTGACCATTTTTATATTTATGCCTAATTAAGGACTAAATCAGGTGCAATAGCCAGAAAATACATCAAAAACATGAGCGTTTCTGTGCTTTTTTTGACCTAAGCTGTCACTCGCACTAACTATTTTGGCATTTACACACATGGATGTATCGCCAAAGAATACGTATTCTAACAAAATCGTAAATCAGACGATTTATAGAATTATTATTTAGGGGTGAATATGAATAACAAACAATGGCTATCTGCTAGTCTTTTAGCACTGACATCAAGTATTGTACTAGCAAGTGGCGGAAGCCCAGCACCAGCACCAGCACCTGTAGTACCAGTTGACCCAAATACGGTTACTAAGACTTATTCAGGCTATGAGTGGCAGCGTCACGCATTAGACATTGAGCGCGATCTAGATAAGAACTCACCTCTAGCACAAGCGGTATTCCTAGGCACACACAACGCCTATAACTCTTCAGCCTATGCTGATGTTACTCGTTATTTAGATCCTAACCAGAGTGTTAGCCTGTATTCACAGCTGGCTATGGGTGCTCGCTTTATTGAGCTAGACGTACATTACACTACTAAATTCGATACCCACGGCAGCCCTTGGGCTTGGGAATGGACTAGCAACGATCAGTTATTGTTATGCCACGGCCAAAGTAACCACACCGGCTGCAGCATTGCTGACCGCTACTTTAAAGATGGTTTGAATGAAGTTAAGAGCTTTATCGAAAGTAATCGTGACGAAGTGGTATACCTATACATAGAAGACCACATGGATGGCCAGTACGATAAGGCTTCTACACTGATCAACGACACGATCGGTGCTTATGTTTATCGTCCAACTACTGTAGGTTCTGGTTGCCAGAGCTTGCCTATGGACATCACTAAGCAGCAGATCTTAAATGCGGGCAAAAACATCATCATCAAAGGTTCTTGTGGCAGCAACGCCAACTACCAGAGCTGGGGTTGGGATGTTGGCCAAAACACACGTACGGTTGCGAACGCAGCGACTTGTGACGGTGTAAGCCGCAGTTCATTCGACTCAGGCTGGGTACGCTTCTATGAAGACCGTACTACATTGTCTGCATGGTTTGGCGATCCTGGCGCGCACATCACTACGAGTAACATTGCTCAGATCATGAAGTGTGGTACTAATATAATCGGTCTAGACAAGCTTACAGAAGGCGATGGCCGTCTAGCAGCATCAGTTTGGAGCTGGGGTGTCAACGAGCCAAATAACTCTGGTGGTGCAGAAGATTGTGCAGCTAGCCGCAGCGATGGTCGCTTCAACGATGCAAACTGTAACAACAGCTATGCTTATGCTTGTAAGCAGCCTGGTACACACAACTGGCTAGTTACTAGCGCATCAGGTGCTTGGACAGGCGGCAGCGCAGCTTGTGCCAGCCAAACCAGCGGTGCTTATGTATTTGCCGCACCTGCTAACGCCTTTGAAGCTTCACAGCTGCAAACTGCTAAGGGTAGCGCAACAGCTTGGATCAACTTACATGATCGCAATACTGAAGATAAGTGGGAATATGGTACTGGCATGGGCGCTAGTGAAGTTGCTGGCAGCTGGAGTAGCTCAGCTGGCCGCAACGCCACTGCAGCTGGCAACCCTAAGTTCACCTTATCAGTAGCAGCTTCTAGCAGCGCAACGATTGACCTAGAGTCTAGTGTTGATACTTATATGTATCTGCTAAACAGCTCTGGCTCTGTAATTGCGTCTAACGATGACGGTGGCACGGGTTATAACTCTCGCCTAACTCAGACGTTGGCGGCAGGTTCTTATACGGTAGTAGCGGCGACTTATTCAACAGGTCAAAGCGGATCATTTGTTGTGAAAACGACTGCAGGTCTATTGTCAGCTCAGTAAATATTGAGTCTTGACGCCAAAAACCCAGCCTGCTCTGTAGGCTGGGTTTTTTTATGCCTAAACCAAGGCTTTTGATTTGCTTAAATCGTTCGGTTTTGCGTAAAATCACATTACTATTATTAGAAGTAAAAATCATTCATGGATAAAAACACTGCACTAAAGGCGCTTAGTCTGGACGAGGGCGCCAGCAACGAAGCTATTGAACAAGCCTATAGCGCTAAAATTCAAATATTAGAAAAGCGTATTGATGACGCGGCTAATGACTCCTTAAAAAATACGTTCACCGAGCTGCACGAGCGTATCAGTCAGGCACGAGACATATTGCTGGATATACATGTTCCTTTAGAGGCTGCTCAGCCAGGTCATATGGATATAGAGGCTGATGAAGAGCACGATATTCATAGTTTTATAAAATCCCAGGAAAAGTCAGCTCAACGCAGTAGAATCACAGTGATCTTGTTATTGGCTGCTGCCTTATTCATTGGCATAGGTTGGTACACGGGCTTTATTCAAGAAATGTGGGAGCGCTATCGCCCCTTGACGGCAGAAGAGAGTGCGTCACTAGAGCTTACCTTTGCAATGCAATCGGATGTGGGTGAGCGAAAGCAAAGCTTAACTGCAGCGCGGCTCATTCTAAGTCAGCAACTTGTACAAGCTGAGGAGGAGCAGTCCGAGCAGCTGCCTGTATTACAGGAAACCTTAGTGCTGGCGGATAAGTCTGTGTTTATGAGTTCGAAGCGCGAGGCTTTGGTTGAGATGGAACTGAAGGCTGAGCAGCAGATAAAAGATCGCCAGTTTTTTGCTGCAGAGAAAAATTATCGCGAAGTACAAACGGTTTTGACCGAGTTACAGGAAACCTACGAAAAAGTTCAGGTTGTTCCCGTCAGCCATTTTGCTGCGCGCAAAGTCAAGCAGCAGTGGCAGGAGTTACAAAAAGAGTACTCGCTGACGGCGCCGGCAGAGGCGGTAGAGGCTGAGGCTCTGTGGTCTGCCGGTGAAGAGAAAAAAGAACAGGAAGTTTATGCTGAGTCGATTGATGATTATGATGCTGCTAAGGAAAAGTTTTTAGCCGCACAAGCTGCCGTTGCCGACGAAGTGGCGCGCTTGAAAGCTCGCTTGGCGGCGTCTCGTGAGGCTAGGGCTGCTAAGCGTGCTAAACGCTTGGCTTGGCTGCAAACGATTACGCCTAAAATGGTCGATATAGTTGGAGGTAGTTTTTTCATGGGAGATGCAAGTGGTGATGAAGATGCTCAACCTGTGCATAAAGTTGAATTGGCTGCGTTTAGGTTAAGTGAAAATGAAATTACTAAGATGCGTTTTCAGCAGTTTGTAAAATACTCGGGTTATGTCAGTGAGGCAGAAAAAAATGCCGATGGTTTAGGTTGTGCGGTGTATAACTCAGATGGCTCTTGGGGCTGGCGCCAAGGCTTTAATTGGAAGAAGACGGGCTTTTCACAGTCAGATAGAGACCCCGTGGTTTGTGTGAGCTGGAATGATGCCCAGGCCTATGTGGATTGGTTGAGTAAGGAGTGGAAAGAGCGCCGATTTAAGCTGGTATCAGAATCTGAGTGGGAATACGCTGCGCGTGCCACTGGCACTAGTCAATACCCTATGGGCGAAACGCTGGGTAATAATAAAACCGTATGTGATGGCTGTGGCAGTATTTGGGATGTAAAGCGTACTGCGCCAGCGGGTAGCTTTGCTCTGAATAAGTTTAAGCTGCATGCAATGCCAGGCAATGTGTGGGAGTGGACTCGCGACTGTTGGCACGACAATTATACGGGCGCACCTAAAACTAATGCAGCTTGGGATACGGGTGATGAGTGTGGGCGCCGGGTTCTGCGTGGGGGATCTTGGTTTAATAAGCAGCAGTATTTGCAGTCGGCTTATCGCGGTAGCAATAAAATTAATTATCGAGGTAATAATGTAGGCTTTCGTATTGCAGAAAATGATCCTAAGCCTGTGCCAGACGCTAAAAATTTGCCGTAAGCTGCGTCTGTTTGGTGTGTAGGCTAAGTCCGTTTCTCCGAAATACAAGCTGTTGATCGTATTTTTCTTGCGTCGAGTGAAGCTTGTTTAATAATGTGTCAGTTCTATGCATAAAAATACTGCCTGCCAGCTCCTTGGCCTGTCGCCCTCTGCTAATAAAGCGCAGATAAAAGCGGCTTATATACAGCAAATAAATATAGCAGAAGATGCTATTGACGATGCAGTAGATGTGGTGCAAGAGAATGCTGCGTGGCAGCACTATAAACAGCTGCAGCAGGCGCGCAGCCTATTGTTAAAGGCCATAAAAGCCCCTGTTTCACCAACACCAACACCAACACCAACACCAACACCAACACCAACACCAACACCAACACCAACACCAACAAGGCCGATGACTGTAGAAGGGGCCTACTCCTTACTTGGCCTTATCGCTAGCGCCAGTCAAGAGCAGGTTCAGGAGGCTTATCAGCAGCAGTTACAGCAGCTAGATAGCGCTATTGATCAAGTGCATGACTCTATTGAGGCAGAGAGCCTGTGGGAACAGCACAAAAGAGTTCAGCAGGCGCGCTATCTGTTACTGCATGCACGCGCTAGTGTTGAGCAAGCTAGCCAGCAATATAGCAAGAAGCTATTACATGCTTGTGCTGAGTTAGGGGTGAATGCCGATAGCCCCGAGCAAGAGGTGCGCAAAAGTTATAACCAGAAAATACGTCACGTTGAAGACCAGCTCGATGTGGTAGGTAGCCCGCAGCAAGAGGAGCAGTTATGGGAGCGGCAAAGGCGATTGCAACGGGCTTTTAGTATTTTTGTTAGTGCTCAGGCGGCGGCTACGCCGGAGCCGGTAGAGCCCTTCTCTGCCACACGTAGCCCGCATCAGAAAGTATTAGGTAACAGTGCCAGCCTAGATGACTTCCTCAAACAGCAGAAGCGCCATACGTGGTATCGGCTAGTGTTTAGAGTGTTGCTGTTTTGCCTGTCTTTGGCGGCGGGGCATTTTGCATGGCAGAACGGCTACCTGAAGCAGGCTAAGGAATGGCTGCTGCCTCCGCTTAGCCCTGAACAACAAGCCTTGCAAGAGCCGGTTATACAACTACAAGCGGAAGTGCAAGTGCTACGCGAAGAATTAGAAACAAAATATGAAGAGTTGCGTATAAAAGCACTGGCTGCAGCCCATGCCGATAGCGCTGATTATCCTAAGTTGGTTCGCTTACGTAATAGCTTAGATAAACAAATTTTGCAGAGTCCTGATTTTTCTAAAGCTAAGCGACAGCAAGACACGGCGGGCCAGTTTATTGAGCGGCAAGACTACATTGCTGCGGGGGCGTCATTACTTAGTGCAAGAGATAGTTATCAGGCTTTAAAGCTTAGGGCAGCAGCTTTGGATAAAAAGCCTAATACTGCCAAGTTAAAGCGCCGTATTCCTATAGCGCCAGAAAAAGAAAAAATTAAGCCAGTCGCTGAGCCAGTGGTCGGTTTACCAATATTGAGTGCCGCGCAATTATTGTTAATGCCCAAACTGATCGATATCCCTAAAGGCAGTTTTATGATGGGCGACGCAAAGATTGATGATGCTCAGCCAGTGCACAAGGTCAATATTGCCGCGTTTAAGTTAGGGGAGTCAGAAATCAGCGTGAAGCACTTTCGGCAGTTCGTGCAGCATACGCAATACCAAACAGAAGCTGAACGGAATATAGACGAGCGAGGTTGTTCTGTTTTTGATGAATCTAGTAAAAGCTGGGCTTGGCGCTCAGGTAGCAGTTGGAAAAACCCAGGCTTCGAGCAAGGTGAAGAAAACCCCGCTGTTTGCCTAAGCTGGGCGGACGTGCAGGCATACTTAAACTGGTTGCGTGGTGCCACAGGCTGGAACGTGCGCTTATCCTCTGAAGCAGAGTGGGAGTACGCGGCGCGGGCGGGCACTAATAGTACGTGGTTCTGGGGTGATCAGTTGAGCCTAGAGAGAGCGAATTGTGAAGACTGCAACCAAGACTGGGAAATTCGTCAGACCTTTGCCTCACGAGCTTATCCTGCGAATGCTTTTGGTCTGCATTCTATGCCGGGTAATGTATGGGAATGGTTACAAGATTGCTGGGAAGATGACTATGTGGGTGCACCAGGCAATGGGCAGGCTAGGTTGTCTGGCGACTGCGCTAAGCGAGTGATACGCGGCGGCTCTTGGTTCAGTCCTGGGCGTGATCTGCGTTCGGCAGCGCGCAGCGCCAGTAATAGGCTCACTTACCGCAGTAGTAGTTTGGGTTTTAGGATTGCGGTGAGTTACTAAGCTTTGAGGAGCAGGCTCTATAATTGCCAGCATGGCTGTTTAAGCTGTATGAAAAAGTAAAGTGTGCGCACAATTTTACATATAAAAACACATTAAAAGGTTGGATGGCATATGAAGAAAATACTATCCGGTATATGTCGATTGGCGGCGAGTGCCACTCACGCAGCAATACCTCCCCCAATTATGATGCCATTTCGTTAGCGGAACAGTTATTGTTCCCCTTGGAGTTGACCCGGCAACTATCGTGGTGACACTGACGGTCAACGATGTATCGGTCACAACTACCGTTGATGCGAATGGTGTATTTAGTTTTGGAAATATTCGCATGGATGATGTAATTATTTCCGTCGACGCGCCGCGTGCGGTGGCAGAATGTACGGCAGCAACGGTGGGTAGCGAAGCAGTATCAGCGGGTGATATCACGGTTTATCGTGGAGATATCAACAAAGATGACGTGATCGATATTGCCGACTTCACTTACCTGTCTAGCCGTTTTGGCTTGAGTGAAGGTGAAAATCGTTACAAGGCTAAGGCCGACTTGAATAAGGGTGGGATTATCAATATTCAGGATCTAGCAATATTAGGTGGAGCCTTAGGCATTGCCGCTTGTGACCCCGCTGCTGGTTAAATAGTCACAGTCTTTGGACAAAAAGGGGTAACTTTAAGTTACCCCTTTTTCATTTAAAGTATGTCAGAAGCATATCTTTAGTGTAATAATTTACGCCACTATATAAAGGAATTTAATCATGCTAAACCGAATGCATTCATTATTTATATTAAGTATTCTAAGCTTTAGCATACAAGCCTTTGAAGTTAAGCTGCAGGCTGACTCTGTTGACGCGAGCACCATTAACATCGCCGCTAAAAATATCTCTCCGGTCTATGGTGCAGATGTCTTGATTGGCTATGACCCACAATTTTTTGATGTCATCGACCAAGATGCTAAAAAACAGGGTACACAAATATCCAAGGGTAAGTTCTTTGCAGAAGGGGCCTACTTACTAGACAACCGCATTGATCTACGCAAAGGCGAAATTCACTACGCTACTGCATTAGTCAGGCCTATGAGTGACGCCTCGGGCGACGGGATCATTGCCAGTTTTAAGTTGAAGGCAAAAAAATCGGGCAATACCCAGGTAGAGCTGAAAAGTGCGCAATTTGGTACTCAGGAAGGCGATCTACATCAAGCTAAGCCCATGAAGCTAAGTATAGTGGCTGATGCCTCTGGGCAGTTTACTGCTGCCAACACAGATTCTTCTGAGGATGCAGTCCAAGACACACCTGTTTCTATGCAAACCCTGTTGATGATTGTTATAGCCGCGCTACTGCTGATTGTGATTGTTTTATTGCTTCGCAAAAAATAGTGAAAGTAAGTTACAGTACTGGTCGATTGTCGTAAACACACTAAGTTACTGACTTTATTGACAATCTGTCGCCAATTGCCTCTCTTTGTAGCTTATCCGCATTCAAATCTAGCAAATGCGGATAGGCTAAAACTACACTTTTCCTGTATAATTCGCGCCCCTCAGACTGGGCAAAGCCCTGTCAATGCAAACAGGTGCCCTTATGAGCAACATAGAAAATTTACGTAATATCGCGATTATCGCCCACGTTGACCACGGTAAAACTACTCTGGTTGACCAGTTGCTACAGCAGTCTGGAACGCTGAGCCGTAAAGATCAAGGTGCCGAGCGCATCATGGACTCTAACGACCAGGAAAAAGAACGCGGTATTACCATTCTGGCCAAGAACACGGCGCTGACTTGGGGCGACTACAACGTAAACATCGTTGACACCCCTGGACACGCCGACTTCGGCGGCGAAGTTGAACGTGTGTTGTCTATGGTAGATTCAGTTCTACTATTGGTAGACGCAGTTGACGGCCCTATGCCTCAGACACGCTTCGTGACTCAGAAGGCCTTTGCTCAGGGCTTGTGCCCTATCGTTGTGGTTAACAAGATTGACCGCCCTGGCTCTGACCCAGAAAAAGTCATCGACATGGTGTTTGAGTTATTTGATAACCTAGGCGCGACTGACGAGCAGCTCGACTTCCCTATTATCTATGCCTCAGCCCTAAACGGCTACGCAGGTACTGAAGATACGGTGCGTGACGGCGACATGAAGCCGCTATTTGAGGCGATTGTTGAGCACACGCCTGTGCCTAAAGCTGATGTGGAAGGTTCTTTCCAGATGCAGGTCTCTAGCTTGGACTATAACAGCTACGTTGGAGTAATGGGTATTGGCCGCATCACCCGCGGTGTTGTGACTAAGAATATGCCTGTGACTATCGTTGGTGACGACGGCAAGACACGCAACGGCAAGATGCAGCAGATCTTTGGCTACCACGGTCTAGATCGAGTTGAAGTTGACCGCGCGCAAGCTGGCGATATCATTGTATTTACTGGCTTAGATCCATTAAACATCTCAGATACAATTTGTGATCCAGCAGCTGTTGAAGCACTGCCTCCGCTGACTATTGACGAACCGACGGTGACGATGACCTTCCAGGTCAACACCTCTCCATTCTCCGGCCAAGAAGGCAAGTACGTAACCAGCCGCCAGATTCGTGACCGCTTAGAGCAAGAGCTATTACACAACGTCGCACTGCGTGTTGAGCCTATGGACGATCAGGACAAGTTCCGTGTATCGGGCCGCGGTGAATTACACTTGGGTGTATTGATCGAGAGCATGCGCCGCGAAGGCTATGAGCTAGCTGTTTCACGCCCTGAAGTGGTGATGAAAGAAGTCGATGGCGAAATGCTAGAGCCCTACGAAGAAGTAACGGTAGACGTAGAAGAGCAGCACCAGGGTGTCACCATGGAGCGCCTGGGCATGCGTAAAGCAGAACTGAAGAACATGCAGCTAGACGGCAAAGGCCGTGTACGCCTAGACTTCGTTATGCCTTCACGTGGGCTGATTGGCTTCCAAACTGAATTTATGACCATTACCTCTGGTTCTGGCCTGATCTACCACAGCTTCGACCACTACGGCCCTAAGTTCAACGGTACTGTCGGTGAGCGCACCAACGGCGTAATGATTGCCAGTGCACAGGGCAAGGCCTTGGCTTATGCGTTGTTCAACCTACAAAATCGCGGCAGCCTGATGCTGGGTCACGCTGAAGAAGTTTACGAAGGCATGGTGATCGGTATTCACAGCCGTGAAAACGACCTAACGGTTAACCCACTTAAAGCTAAACAGCTGAACAATATTCGTGCTGCAGGTACAGACGAAAACTTGGTTTTAACTACACCGATTCGCCATACATTAGAACAAGCTCTTGAGTTTATTGACGATGACGAGCTAGTAGAAGTAACACCTGAGTCTATCCGTATTCGCAAAAAATTCTTGAAAGAGAACGAGCGTAAGCGCGAGACGCGCAAGGCCTAAGCGTTAACGCTTAGTATTAAAGTGCCCCGCCTTTGCGGGGCTTTTTTATGGGTGGTAGAAAATGCCTGCTATTTAGCCTATCCGCATAGAGCGTTTTACGTTATTTTGTAAGATCATATTAATGAGTAGGCACTACGGGCAGTAGCACCTATTCCAAGACTTGGCTTGCACCTTATGTCTACTGAAAAACTAACCATTTTGGTGGCGGACTCGCGCCTGATCCTAAAAACTTTTTCGCGCATATTAGGCGCTGACTATGAGGTTGTAGAGGTCAGAGATGGCGAAGAAGCCTGGGAGAAGCTGCAGGAAGAGCCTGACATTTGCGCCCTATTCTGCGACACCAAATTACCCCACATCAGCGGTCTAGAATTACTGCAGCGCCTACGTGTTGATGTGCAGCCACGCCTTAAAAATTTGCCCGTAATTATGCTTACAGGGGATAGCGACGACGAAGCCCTGCGTGAACAGGCCTTGGGTTATGGCGCGAGTGATTTCATCACTAAGCCCTTTGACTCTGTAGAGCTTAAGGCGCGCGCCAAGGCACACGTTAGCGAGCGCTTAGCCAGTGGTGAAGTCGAAGAAAATATAGGCACCATCGACCCTGTCACTCAGTTGGGCAATAAGCCTTTCTTTATGACGCGGGGTGGGCAAATGGCCTCTTTCGCCAATCGCCACCACAGTGCTATTAGTTTATTGCTGATTAAAATAGATGGCTTTGACGGCATCGTACAGAAGTATGCGGATAGCCCCAAGGTGCTAGAAAACTTGTTGATTACGGTGGGCAGCTTTATAGCATCAGGTATGCGCAAAGAAGATACTGTGGCGCGAGTCGATCAGTCACTGTTTGGTATGTTGCTGGCCTCTACGGATATGACTGGGGCTATTATTGCCGCCCAGCGCGTGCAAGACCAGGTGGCACAGCAAGAATTCCCCCATGATATTCAATTACAGGTCAGCATAGGCATCGCCTGCCCAACCGCCAATGCTGAGCGCCAGTTCAAGCTATTAATCGTAGAGGCGCGCAAGCAGTTGAAAGCCGCCCAAAAACTCGGAGGGCAGATCAAACCGACCCTTGCTGATGTGAAGCCTCCAGAGCCAGAGGCTATCGATTCCCTAGATGAGTGTCTGGATATCATTAAGAACGCTAAAGATACAACAGTGGATGCCGAGCACTTGATCAACCAGCTGTTCCCTCTGTTGGCCTATTGCGACAAGCGCTTAGGCTTGAGACTGTCAGAAAATGTACTGCACTTGATTAAGCGTTAGCTCATATCCAACTCTTTCAGTTTGCGTGTCAGCGTATTGCGGCCCCAGCCTAATAGCTTAGATGCATCTTGCTTGCGGCCTCCGCTGGCCTCTAGGGCGACCTCGATCAAGGTGCGCTCGAATTCGGGAACAGCTTCATCGAGTATTGCGCCACTGCCGCGCAGCAGTTGTGTTTTGGCCCACTCACGTAAGCCTTCCTGCCACGTTTGAAATTCACCCTGTTGTACGGGGGCTTCCATCAACTCTGGGGGCAGGTCGTTGATCTGTACTTCTTTACTGGCTGCCATCACGGTTAGCCAGCGGCTAAGGTTTTCTAGCTGGCGCACATTGCCTGGCCAGTTTTGTGCCGACAACCAGTTTTCTGCATCGGGGCTCAGGGCTTTAATTTCGGCTTCTAACTCGGTGGCCGCACGACCGAGGAAGTACTGCATCAGCAGTGGGATGTCTTCGCGGCGCTCGCGCAGGGCAGGCAGGTGTATGCGGATAACGTTGAGGCGGTGGAATAGGTCTTCACGGAAGTTGCCTTCCTGCACACGCTGCTCTAAGTTCTGATGAGTGGCCGCAATGATGCGCACGTCTACCTTCACGGGAGTAGTGCCGCCGACACGATAGAATTCGCCGTCGGCTAGCACGCGCAGCAAGCGCGTTTGCAGTTCGGCCGGCATATCGCCAATTTCATCTAAAAACAGACTGCCCGTATTGGCTTGTTCAAAGCGCCCTTTGCGCTGAATATTGGCTCCCGTGAAGGCGCCCTTCTCATGCCCAAATAGCTCTGATTCCATCAAATCTTTGGGGATGGCAGCCATATTCAAGGCAATAAAGGGGTTGTCTTTGCGTGGGCTGTGACGATGTAGTGCTTGGGCAACTAGCTCTTTGCCGGTACCTGATTCGCCGTTGATCAATACGGTGATATTGGAGCGCGACAAGCGCCCGATAGCGCGAAAAACCTCCTGCATGGCGGGGGCTTCTCCAATGATTTCCGCTTGTAGTTGCTCTGGCTGTGGGTCGGGGGCGGAAATATTTTGTGTGCTTCTATGGCTAAAGGCGCGGTCAACTAGGGCCACTGCCTCATCAATATCAAAGGGCTTGGGCAGGTACTCAAAAGCGCCGCCTTCATAGGCCGATACAGCGCTGTCTAAATCTGAGTGCGCGGTGATAATGATAGTGGGTATATGCGGGTATTTATCTTGCAGTATGCTGAGAAAGTCCATGCCACTGGTGCCGGGCATACGCACGTCAGTGACAATCACGGCGGGCTCTGACTGTTTTAATTCTTCTAAGGCTAGGTCTGCATGTTCAAAGCTGCGCACGGTGTAGTCGGCGCCCTGTAGAGAGCGCTCTAAGACAAAGCGTATAGACTGGTCATCATCCACGACCCAAATTAGTTTTTCATCCCTCATGGGGTGTCCTCGGCCGTTATGAATGGCAAATAAATGGTGAATTGTGTGGTGCCCGGCTTGCTTTCACACTCAATCAAACCCTGGTGTTGGTTGATTAGGCCTTGCGCAATGGGCAGTCCCAAGCCAGTGCCTTCGGAGCGGCCTGTGACCATGGGGAAAAATATCTGTTCGATCAAATCAGCGGGTATACCCGCGCCATTGTCGATAATGTATACCGCCAAGACTAGGCGGTGGTTATTATAACCAATGGTGAAGCGGCGTTTGGATCGGGTTTTAATCGTGATTTGGCCACCCTTGCCGATGGCCTCCCAAGCGTTGCGCACTATATTCAGTGTGGCCTGGATCAGCTGATCTCGGTCTGCCATAAATTCGGGCAAACTGGGGTCGTAGTCGCGTATAAAGTTCAGTGAGTTATTCGTTTCAACATCCACTAGGCGTATGACATGTTCCAGCACATCGTGAATATTGTGCATGGCTTTGTTGGGGCGCCGATTCGGCCCCAACATGCGGTCGACTAGGCTTTGTAGGCGGTCGACTTCTGAGATGATGATTTGTGTAAAATCTTTTTGGCCATCATTGTTGAGCTCACGCTCTAATAATTGTGCCGCACCACGTATGCCGCCTAGAGGGTTTTTGATTTCGTGAGCCATGCCACGCACAACTTCGCGGCTGGCCTGCTGCTGACTAATCAGCTGGTCTTCTTTGGCGATGCGCAAAATACGATCTAGAGAGGAAAACTCTATGAGCAGATAAGACTGCATGTTTTGCATGATTGATAATGTGCAATCTACCGTTATGCTGCGGCGTTGATCGAGCAGTTCAATGACCATCTCGCGGTGGGTAAATGTTTGCCCGTCTTTTAAGGTGTCACGTAAATATTTTCCAAATAATTGCCCAGAGCTCGTTGGCAGTGAGGCTAGGTCAAATGCGGCGGCTTTACGGCCGCTGACCGCCAATAGTGCTTCTGCCGAGGGCGAGATATATACAACCTGGCACAATTCATCGGTGATTATGACCGAATGATTGAGGTGGTTGATTAGCTCGGAAAAATTAATGGGCATGACTATGCTCGATAACACTCGGTATTAAGGGTTTGCTAGGAGTAGAGCAAGTTTCGTACCACATTGAAGTTGCCGTATAGGCTAGCTTCCCGCGCTAGAAGCTAGCACTCACAGGGCTTATTATAGCCCATTGCACCAGTTCAGTGCAGGCTGTGTTTTTAGCTATTTATTACTTAATAGCTCTGAAAATTGCTCGGGGGGGACGGGTCTGCTGTATAGATAGCCCTGAGCGGTGTCACAGTTTGCCTGCTTGAGTAAATTCTGCATTTTTGTTGTTTCGATGCCTTCAGCAACCACTTCTAGTTCCAGGATATGGGCAATATCAATAATGGATTTTACTAGGGCTAAGTCGCGGAAGAATACGTCGATATTTTCAATAAAACTCTTGTCTATTTTGATCGCGGTAATGGGCAGTTCTTTCAGGTAGTTGAAGGAGCTATAGCCTGTGCCAAAGTCGTCGATAGAGAGCTTGATTCCGCTGTCGCGCAGCTCATTCAAGGTGGCGATACTTTTGGCTGGGTTGTCGATGACAATACTTTCGGTCAGCTCTAGCTCAAAGTTGTGTGGGGCAATATTGTGCTGCTCTAGGCTGGACATAATGTCGCTGACAATGCTTTTCTGCTTGAAGTGGATGGCAGACAGGTTGATGCTAAGTACAAAGTTTTCTGCAACTAGGTTACTCCACTGCTGTAGTTGTGTGCAGGCTGCTTGCAGCACCCATTCAGAGATGGGGATAATTAGGCCACACTGTTCGGCGGTTTCAATAAACTCCCCAGGAGCAATGATGTCGCCATTGTCTTTTTGCCAGCGTATCAGTGCCTCTGCACCGACGATAATACCGGTCTCTAGGCAAATTTTAGGTTGATAGTAGAGGCGGAACTCATTGTTTTGTAAGGCCTGGCTGAGCTGGCTTTGCAGTAATAGCTGGCGGCTGGAGTGCTCCATCATATAGGGGCGGAAGAACTGGTAATTGTTGCGCCCCTCTTTTTTCGCTTGGTACATGGCCATATCCGCATTGCGGATAAGGAACTCGGGTTCAACCCCGTCCTGTGGGGCAAGGCTGACGCCGATAGAGGCTGACATGAAGATGTCTTGGCCGTTGCTGCTAAAGGGCTGAGAAAGAGTGTGCAATATGCGCTCGGCCACTTCGCTGAGCTGAGCTCTGTTGGCAACATTTTCCAGCAGTACAAGAAATTCATCGCCACCGTGGCGGGCTACCGTGTCCTGTTCGCGGACCACTATTTTTAAACGCTTCGCCACCTCTTGCAGGATCAGGTCGCCAACTTCATGGCCGAGGCTATCGTTGACGTATTTGAAGCCGTCTAAGTCAATAAATAGCAAGGCTAGCATAGCCGAAGTGCGCTGCTGGCGACTGAGGGCGGTGAGAATTCGGTCGCTAAATAAGTGGCGGTTCGGTAGTTCGGTTAAGGGGTCGTGAAACGCTCTGTAGCGGATCTCACGTTCATTGTTGCGCAACTCGGTAATATCGTGGAAATTCCATACTCGACCGATGACTTCGTCGTCGTGCATGCGTGCCTGAGAATAAACTTCCAGCACAACGCCGTTCAAAAGCTCCAAAGTACCCGAGGTGCTGGCGGAGGCTTGTATTTGAATGGCGGCTAGTTGTTGCTCAAATACTTCCGCATTGTAGGAGTTGTTCTGCAGCAGCTCTAGCAGGTCGCTTGAATCGGCACAGCCAATGAAACCTTGGGACGTATCTAGAAACTCCGCCGCGCGCTGATTAAACAAAATAGGTGAATCATCTTCATCCATCAGAATGATGCCGTCTTTTGCAGTTTGTAGCGTCGCGTTAATGAGTGAAAATAATTGTTCTTGCTGGCTATGGGAAGTTGCAGCAGCCTCTAGCTGTTGCTTTAGCTCTTCATTGCGCTGTTGCAGCGTATCGGCTGTTTGTTGTAAAGACTGCTGTGCTTGCAAGAGCTGTTGCTCTAGCTCTTGGCGGCTAAGCTCTGCTGTGGCTGTATTGGGTAGAGTAGCGCTATTGGCGGGCATTGTGTGTAGTCCTTTGGGGTGGTGAAAACAGCTGCTACGTCATTGTAGACCTTATTTGTTAAAAGAGTATTAACTGAGTAGACGAAAATTCCAGACTCGCCCCATTTTTTCACCTTCTTGTTGGTAGGGCAGGGAGTGGCACTCTAGGGTTTTGCCGTTTTTTAGTATTAAGGTGCAGCAGGTGGTGATACTGGGGTCTTGCAGAGCATGTTTGAATTGTTGGGTAAATTCACCATTTTCATCCGTAACAGACTCTATATGATGAATCAGCTCATCATTGTTGAGGCAGGATAAGAACTCGTCGTCGGCATCAAGGTAGTCGGGTAGTCGCTCGCTAAATAGTACGGGCTCACCCTGTGCGTCCATGAGCAGCAGGGCGTCTGTAGAAATTTCAATGGTTGAGCTCAGCATGGTGAGTAGCTGCTCAACCTGCTCGTGAGAACCGCTGAGCGCGTGTAGCTCGCGTGTATTGTCTGCGGCTTTGGCGAGAAACTCTTCGGAGGTTAAGTCCAATGCGCGCTCAAACAAGGTTTGGCTGCGGTCATTGCGGTAATAGGATTCGGAAATCTCTTCTAGCAAGCCGTTCAAGCCTAGATCTTTTAGGCTATCCGCGTTGTGAGTTTTCAGTTGGCGTCGAAGTAGTGGGTGCATGGCCATGGCGCTAAATTAACTCCGTCAACGTGGTGATCGCGATAGATTGGTTATTGAGACTGTGGCCGGGGTCGTGGCGATTGGGGCCTATTTCTCCGTAGCCGTAGAAGCCGACAACGTAGCCGTGGTTGCCAATATTGTCGCTAATTTTTTCTAACTCATCCTCTTCGCGGGAGCCCAAAATCATGGGTCGGCCCGCGCCAGCAATGCATAGGGTCAGTTCCGGTTCATAGCGGTCGCGGAAGGTTTCCTTGGCCAGTAGTGCGGAGATCAGCGCGCCTTCTATCAGGCCATCCGCATTGCCCTTCATGAGGTAAACCTGACTACCCTCGGCAACATCGCCATGAAAAAATAAGGCGCCGGATGCTGCGTCAAAGCCGCTAATACTGCGCACCAAACTCTTTTCGTTATCGCTTTGATTGAGCAAGTAAAGGGGTTGTAGCTGGGCGCTGCTGGGCATTTCGACAGCGTAATCGCCTAGATAGCGCTGGTATAGGCTAAGCGCAGGTTGGCCATCAATTTCGTAAACGGTGTTAGCTTTTGATTTGGTAATGGTGCGCTGGCAGCCAAAGCGGTCGTAGCCACTGAAACTGCCATAGCCGACTTCTAGAGATTCGCTATAGAGGCCAATCGCGATGCAGCCTTGTTCCAATATGAGTTCGTTGTGCCAGCATAAGGTTTCTTCGAAGTTGTGGTTGTCAGCGGCTACGCCACCGCTAATAGTGGCTTGGCGAGGTAGCGAGCTGGATAGGCCGTCGAGTAATGCGGATGTGTTTGACTGCAGGCCGCTGGTGAATAGGAATACATGTTTTAAGCCTAGGCCACGTAACTCGTGGGCAAGGTGAGTGCCCGTGTCGTGGTAGTGGGTTTTATTGTTAAAGGTCTTGCTGACAATGTTGACCTCGGTTTCCTCAAAGTGCAGTAAGGTTAGGCTGGCTCTACTGTCATCAACCTGAGTTCCACGGATGGTGCCCGCCGCAGAGCAGCCGATGATTTGTGCATCGGGGAAGTGCTTATTGAGTTCTTCGGTTAAATTGAGACTGGCATACAGCGTTGCCGGGGCAAAGCACAGGATCAACTGTGGCCGTAAGCTGGTGGCGCTCTGCTTGATATCATCAGGCGACGCATAGTGGATGTGAGAAACTTTCATTATAATTTATTAGCCCATCTGAACTAATGATTTAAGCACAAGAATAACGAAAAGGCAGCTGTTTAATTTTGATCAGTACCCTTCATTATCGTGCTCAAATATACAGGCCATAAAAAAGGGCTGCCCGAAGGCAGCCCTTTTTATTGCACATAACAACTCAGCTAAGCGCCGAGGCCTAGGGCCTCGGCGGCAGCAGAATGATTATACGCTGTAGTACATATCAAACTCACAAGGGTGAGTTGCCATGCGTAGGCGCTCAACTTCTTCGCCCTTAAGTGCCAAGTAACCGTCAATTAGGTCGTCGGTGAATACACCGCCAGCCTTCAAGAATTCACGGTCGTTGTCTAGCGCTTCTAGAGCCTGGTCCAAGCTGAATGCAACCTGAGGGATGCCCGCTGCTTCTTCAGGAGAAAGGTCGTAAAGATCCTTGTCTGCTGCGTCGCCAGGGTGAATCTGGTTCTTGATGCCGTCAAGGCCAGCCATTAGCATGGCAGAGAATGCCAAGTAAGGGTTAGCAGTAGAGTCAGGGAAACGTAGCTCGATACGACGACCCTTAGGGCTAGAAACGTAAGGAATACGGATAGACGCTGAACGGTTACGTGCAGAGTAGGCCAACATTACAGGTGCTTCGAAGCCAGGAACCAAGCGCTTATAAGAGTTAGTAGAAGCGTTAGCAAAAGCGTTGATCGCGCGAGCGTGCTTGATGATACCGCCAATGTAGAACAATGCTGTATCGGATAGGCCGCCGTACTGGTCGCCTGCGAACAGGTTCTCGCCGTCCTTAGATAGAGACATATGCACGTGCATACCGTTGCCGTTGTCGCCAACGAGAGGCTTAGGCATGAAAGTAGCCGTTTTGCCGTAAGCGTGCGCTACGTTGTGTACAACATACTTAAGAATTTGAACTTCGTCAGCCTTCTTAACTAGAGTGTTGAACAATGCGCCAATTTCGCACTGGCCCGCTGTTGCCACTTCGTGGTGATGTACTTCAGTCTCAACGCCCATTTGCTCCAATGTGTCACACATTGCAGTACGTAGATCGTGTAGAGAGTCGACTGGTGGCACGGGGAAGTAGCCGCCTTTGATGCCAGGACGGTGGCCAGTGTTGCCGCCTTCGATCTCGTCTTGAGAAGCCCAAGCGCCTTCTTCAGAGTTAACTTCGAAGAAAGTATTGTCGATGTCGTTGCCCCACTTCACGTCGTCAAAAACGAAGTACTCGTTCTCAGGACCGAAAAAAGCGGTGTCAGCGATGCCAGTAGACTTCATGAACTCTTCAGCGCGGTGAGCGATTGAACGTGGGTCACGCTCGTAGCCCTGCATAGTAGAAGGCTCGATGATGTCACAAGTGATGTTCAAAGTTGGCTCTTGGAAGAAAGGATCCATAACCGCTGTTGATGGATCAGGCATCATGATCATGTCAGACTCGTTAATACCCTTCCATCCTTCGATAGAAGAACCGTCGAACATCTTACCTTCGGTGAAGAAGTCTTCGTCGATAGTGTGAGCAGGAACAGTTACGTGCTGTTCTTTACCGCGTGTATCGGTAAAGCGTAGGTCGACGTAGCGTACGCCGTCTTCTTTAATTTTCTTTAGTACGTCAGCAGCTGACATGGTTTTCTCCAAATATTTACTAGATAGCTATCTATTTAAAAGTACTGGCTTGTGCCAATAAAATCTGTGGCTGAGCAAATTGCATAAACTGTGCCACTTTGCCAATCCTTATAAATCAGTGACTTATAAGAGGGCGAGGTAGGCGCTCGCTCCATGCGAGTGCGCGCCTAGGATTGCGCACCAAAACGAGGCATTCAAGCAATTTGCAGTCCAGAGGGCATTTTACACAAGCTGTGGCGCTTGAAAACAGGTAAAGAGAAATTAGCTGAGATGGAATGGTTATGAGGGGTTGTAGGAGCACTATCTGACCGCGGCAGCTATTTTTGCTAAATATGGCTAATAATTGTTATTATTGATTTACTGTAACGAGCCGAGGCATCACTATGAATATATCTTTAACCCCACAACTAGAAAGCTATATTAAGCAGAAAGTGGATACGGGCATGTATCACTCGGTCAGTGAAGTGGTGCGGGAAGCGCTCAGGTTGCTAGAGGATCGAGATAGTATGAAATCAGCAAAGCTACAAGCGCTGCGCCAAGATATTAACCAAGGCTTGGCTGAACTTGATCAGGGTATGGGGCAGCCCGTTGATGTGGATGCCCTCAAAGCCGAAGCCCGTAAACGTCGAGCGCAGCGCTAGTGTCCCAGCTCATTATTTCGCCTAGTGCGAATAACGATTTAATGGATATCTGGGAATATATTGCTGATGATAGTCCCGTGAATGCAGACCGCTTTCTTGAACGCTTAGTAGAGAGTGCACAGAACTTAATAGGCTTCAGTGAAATAGGCGTGCTCCGCCCCGAATTGGCGGCGAGTTTGTATAGTCATCCGGTGGATCGCTATATGCTGTACTACCGTGTACAGAATGAAAACATTGAGCTAGTGCGAGTGTTGCATAGCTCTAGAGACGTTAATCTTATTTTTTAAATTCGCTCCCCATACATGGGCAGCTACCACAGGAACAATCATGTCTAAAAGTTTTGAGACCCAAGGCCAAATCCATTCAATCGGAGCCACTACCGAGTATGGCAATAACGGCTTTACCAAAAGAGAGTTTGTTATCAAAGTCACCGGAGATGATGAAAACCCGGATTACCCCAACTACTTGGCCCTAGAGTTAATCAAGGACAAATGCGCCTTGATGGATAATTTTGCGATAGGTGACGCTATACAGGCGCAGTTTAATCTATCTGGGCGTTTGTGGTCGGGGAATGGCAAGCCAGAGAAGTGTTTTGTGAGCTTGCAGGCTTGGCGTGTGCAGAAGACTGACGGCGATGACGGCATGAATCAGGAAGTGCCTGATTTGGCTATGCCGGATAATTTTGATGATGAGGTGCCGTTTTAGTACAGGGCTTATGAAAAATGAAATTTATCTGCCCCAGCTGTAAGAAAAACATAGTTAACCGAAAGGTTAATTCATGTTTGTATTGTGGAAAAAACCTTCCCGAAGAGTTGCTGTTCTCAGAGCAGCAAATTAGCACTTTCGATAAAGCCAGGATTGAAAGGGAAGAAGATATAGGCCGATTTCAAGTATTGCTCCAGCGGCTAGATGACTTAAGGAGGTTCTTATGGTGATAGTAACTCGTAAGCTGGGTAAACCTCTTGTAGGTTGGTGTTGAGCTCGCGAAACCCAACACGCGACTACACAAGGCGCTCCAATCAATGCGGATAGGCCAAAACAGGCCGTTTCTGGGCTATCCGCATACCCCCCAACCCTTTATACTTGCGCACTTTCATCTATATATTGGTAAAGCCTGATCATGGCGACTCAACACGATACTAAAACCTTTCAGGGTCTGATTATGGCCTTGCAGGAATTCTGGGCAGCTCAGGGCTGCGTGATTCTTCAGCCCTACGATATGGAGATGGGTGCGGGTACCTTTCACCCTGCGACGTTCCTGCGTTCGATTGGCCCAGAGCCGTGGGCGACGGCCTATGTGCAGCCTTCGCGCCGTCCTACGGATGGCCGCTATGGTGAGAACCCCAATCGCCTGCAGCACTATTACCAGTATCAGGTGATCATCAAACCATCGCCGGCGAATATCCAAGAGTTGTATCTTGAGTCCCTGCAGATGCTGGGCATCGATACGTTGACCCACGATGTACGTTTTGTGGAAGACAATTGGGAGTCGCCAACATTGGGTGCTTGGGGCTTGGGCTGGGAAGTCTGGTTGAATGGCATGGAAGTGACGCAGTTCACTTACTTCCAGCAGGTTGGCGGCTTGGACTGCAAGCCTGTCACCGGTGAAATCACCTACGGTCTAGAGCGTATCGCCATGTATCTGCAAGATGTGCAGAGTGTTTATGACTTGGTCTGGACTCGCGACCCTTCGGGTAATGCGGTGACTTACGGTGATGTGTTCCACCAGAACGAGGTGGAGCAATCGACCTATAACTTCGAGCACGCCAATACGGATAATCTATTCCGCCAATTTGACGAGTGTGAAGAGAGCAGCAAGAACTTGATCGACGCAGGCCTAGCATTGCCTGCCTACGAGCAGGTGCTAAAAGCCTCCCATACCTTCAACTTGCTAGACGCCCGCCATGCGATCTCGGTGACTGAGCGCCAGCGCTATATTTTGCGTGTGCGTACCCTGTCCCGTGCCGTGGCGCAGGCCTATTACGATAGCCGCGAAGCCCTGGGCTTCCCGATGTTAAAGAACATGGCTCCCGCCAAGGGAGAAGCGTAATGACAACGACAAATGACCTACTGATTGAAATCGGTACTGAAGAGCTGCCACCAAAGGCGCTGAAGAAATTATCCTTGGCTTTTACTGCGAGCTTAGTTGAGCAGCTAAAAGCCGCCTCTCTAGAGCATGGCGACGTAGAGTCTTATGCGGCACCACGTCGCTTGGCCGTTTTGATCAAGGCCACCCCAGAGGCGCAGCCCGAGCAAATCATTAAGCGCTCTGGCCCTACCATACAAGCGGCCTTTGACGCCGCCGGCAACCCGACTAAGGCGGCGGAAGGTTTTGCGCGTTCCTGTGGCATTACGGTTGCCGAAGCGGGTCGCATTCAAGACGGAAAAGTAGAGAAGCTGTATTACGAGCTGAACAAGCCCGGTCAGAGCCTATCCGCATTAGTACCGGCTATGGTAGAAAAGGCACTGGCTGATTTGCCTATCCCTAAGCGCATGCGCTGGGGTAATAACGATTACCAATTTGTGCGCCCGGTACAGTGGATTTTGATGCTGCACGGCAGCGCCGTGATCGACGCCGATATCATGGGCTTGAAAGCGGGCAATACCACCCGTGGCCATCGCTTCCACGCCCCTGCGGATATTGCGATTGCGAATGCCGCTGATTATGCGGATAGCCTGAAAACGGCCTATGTTGAGGCTAGCTTTGAAGCGCGCCAAGCAAAAATTAAAACAGACGTAGAAGCCAAAGCGGCAGAGTTGGGTGGCGTTGCAGTTATTGAAGAAGAGCTGCTAGACGAAGTGACTTCTCTAGTTGAGTGGCCCGTGGTCATTGCCGGTAACTTTGAAGAGCGTTTCTTGGATGTGCCCAAGGAAGCCTTGATCAAAACCATGCAGGACAACCAAAAGTATTTTGCAATTCTTGATAATGACGGCAACATTAAGCCGCACTTTATTACGATATCGAATATCGAGAGTAAAGACCCACAGCAGGTTAGCGAAGGTAATGAGCGTGTGATACGCCCACGCTTTGCCGACGCGGAGTTTTTCTGGAACCAAGACCGTAAGCATGCCTTAGAAGACAATAACGAAGCGCTGAAAAAAATTGTCTTCCAGAATAAGCTGGGCAGCGTGTACGACAAGGCCGCCAGGATATCCGCATTGGCGGGCTTTATTGCAGAGAAGCTAGGCAGTAACGCCGAGCACGCGCAGCGCGCAGGCATCTTGTCTAAGGCCGATCTGTCTTCAGAAATGGTATTAGAGTTCGGCAGCATGCAGGGTATCGCTGGTCGCTACTATGCACAACATGACGGTGAGCCAGGGGATGTACCCGCGGCGATCCAAGAGCAGTACAAGCCGCTGTTTGCGGGAGACACCCTGCCAGAGACGGAGACAGGTCAGGCGGTATCACTAGCGGATAAGTTGGATACGCTAATGGGTATCTGGGCCGCAGGCCAGCAGCCTACGGGCGCCAAAGATCCTTTCGCTCTGCGTCGTGCGGCATTGGGTGTATTGCGCATCATCATCGAAGGTGGCCTAGCGCTGAACCTGCGCGAGCTGCTTGAGCAGGCGGCCTCTGCCTATGCGGACGAGATTGGCGCGGGCGAGAAGGTGCAGGAAGTCTACGACTTTGCCATGGACCGATTGCGCCCCTACTTTGTTGATCAAGGCTATACGCCCCAGCAGTTTGACGCGGTGATTGCGGTAAGCCCCGCTAGCCCCTTAGACTTTGCGCAGCGTATCAGCGCAGTGAAAAAGTTCTCGGCCATGAAGCAAGCAGACAGTCTGTCTGCGGCGAATAAGCGCATTCGCAATATCTTGAAAAAAATCGAAGGAGAAGTGTCGGATACGGTTGATCGCAAGCTGTTCCAAGAGGCTCAAGAGACCAGCTTGTTCGGTGCCATTGCCACCCAGAAAATGGCCACGGCGCCACTGTTGGAAGTGGGTGAATACGACAAGGTATTGGCCAATCTTGCTACCTTGAAAGATACCGTTGACGCCTTCTTTGATGGCGTGATGGTCATGGCGGAAGACGAAGCCCTAAAGAATAACCGCATCGCACTGCTAGCCCAGCTGCGCGCGATGTTCTTGCAGGTGGCTGATTTGTCGCAGTTGCAGAATTAACAACGGTCATCCTGAGTGAAGCGATAGCGAAATCGAAGGATCTGGGTAAGTGATATTTCAGTGAACCAGATCCTTCGGCTACATTCCATTTCGCTCAGGATGACACGGTAGAGTATGCGGATAGGTTATAACTAGCCTATCCGCATTGGCAATTCAAAAACTTCCCTTCTTGTGAACCTGAATAAACATGACTAAAAAATTCATCATCCTAGACCGCGACGGTGTCATCAACGAAGACTCTGACGATTACGTGAAGTCTGCCGAGGAGTGGTACCCCATTTCCGGTAGCTTGGAGGCGATCGCCAAGCTGAAACAGGCCGGTTACACCGTGGTCATCGCCACCAACCAATCGGGCATAGGCCGTGGCCTGTTTGGTTTTGAAGAATTCGAAGAGATGTGCGAAAAAATGGACGTGATGCTAGATCAAGTCGGTGGCTACATCGACGGCATCTTCCTCTGTCCCCACGCCCCCGAAGATGGCTGTGATTGCCGCAAGCCATTGCCGGGTATGTTTGAGCAGATCGCTGGCGAGTTTGATATGGACCTAAGCGGTGTGCCGATTGTGGGCGATTCCCTGCGTGATCTACAGGCAGGGCAAGCTGTTGGCTGTACACCTTATTTGGTTAAGACGGGTAAGGGCGAGCGCACGATAGCGAAGGGCGAGGGCTTGGAAGGTGTGGTTATCTTTGAAGATTTGGCTGAGTTTGTAGATCAGCTGTTAAGTAAATAGTTTGCTCCTGTAGTGATATGCCGCGTAGCTAGCGCGGCCTTAATTTACCTATCACCTTCCCTTCTTGCAGAAAGAAAGCCTTTCTCATTTTTGTGTGCGGTTGTATTTAGTTGCTGCGGTCAGTGGCTCCCACTGCCCGCGTTTGTGAGATAAAATGGCATACTTATCTAATATGAGTCATTCTCATAGCACTTTTAATGCGACAAATCAATGAATAATTAGCGACAATGTGACTATGGTTTATGGTGTACAGTCGTACTGTTTATTATGATCTGAGGCCCTTAAAAATGGACCTAGATCATGGCTCGGACGCGTCTTCCCATAATTGCTGGCGGCATATTACTTGGCTGCTTTAGCGGTGCCTGTTTCAGCGCCTTGGTTGCGATGCCCGATGAAGATTTATCGGAAGTGTCCGCACAGGGCTCGGTTAAAATGACTCGCATTGACCCTTGTGCGAACTCAACGTGCAACAGTGTGGAGCGTATCACTAGAGGCTTTGCGGCTGGTGACAGCTCGGGGGATGTTTCCCATGACTTGGCTTTTACTCGTATCGAGCTGGGTTTGGCAATCGAAGTGAATGCCAATATTAATGAGTTAAGATTGGGGGAGTACAATCGTCCAGGCTATAGCAAAGCGGCCGATATCTTGCTGCAAAATATCAGTTTAGGCACCATAGAAAATGGTGAGATCATACCGGTAGAAATAACGGACCCTTATATTGAGTTTGCCTTTGAATCTGACGCGGCGGGTCAAGCAGAAAAGCTAGCAGGCGTACGCTTAGGGTTCCGAAATTTGTCGGGCACCCTGGGTGTCAATATCGATACACTTAGTGGTGACGCGGCAGTAACCGTGCAAGGAGCCCAGTTAGGCATTGAAGTTTTTGGTAATACAGTTCAGTTGGGCACAGCCAATATTGATGCCGAGGGCCACGGTATACGCGCTACAGGCTTGCCTGACGTTAATGTGGTTGGTGGTACCGGTCTTTTAGCGATTGCTAATATTCCCGGCGTAGATGCTGTTGTTTCTGCTCTGATCAATGCACTGAATGGCCCGCAAGCGCTTGACCAATATCACACGCTGGTTAATAACAATACCAACAACCTATTTCTGAGCGCCGCGAACCGGCAAATTTTCTACCCCAAAATTGGCACAGGCGCACAGTCGGTCGTGCAGCCCGGCTTTTGGCTGAATCTGCAAGACGGCACTAGTTTGCCCGATGTTAATTTGCCCCCCGTTGGCATACCGCCTAACTTTCAAGGCTTCAATGCATACCCAACTAATTGTTTTAACGGTAACAACGGCAACCAAGCTGGCTTTAGCGGTTGTTAAAATGATGCATAAATTATTATTTTTAATCGCTATCCTCGGTTCTTTTCCTGCGTATGCCCTACTTGTACCTATAGGTGAGCAGGAGCTTGCAGAAATCGATGGAGGCAGTATTGGATTGATCCTCAATGATATTTCACTGTCTAGCGAAATTGATAGCAGCAATGTTGGAAGTATAAGCTTGGAAGCGGAGGGGCTGCAAAATGGGCCCACAGGCTCTTTATTTATTGATAAATTATATTTAGTCGGTGAGGGGGCCTCTCCGCACTCTGTTGATGCCGGTAATGGAGCCACCTTTGGCAGTATTAGCGACCCTTTTGAGATATCTATAATTAGTAAAAATTACCTTAACTATGTTGATACGAATGTAGTGACACAGACTAAGGCGCTGATTAATTTAGCCTTCCCTGCTAACTCAGTTAAAGATGCTGATATTGGACTGCGTCTGACTACGCGAGCACCTATAAAAAATACGACTGCAGTCAGCAGTGATGTGAATTGGCTTAGGTTGAAAGGCTTTAATGCCAACGGTAGTTATTTGCAGCTATGGGCAGATAAAGACATTGGCTTTGCGGCGGCAGGTAGAATTAAGCTGCATGCGGATAGCTTTTCACATAGTTTACGATCCACTAACGGGGGTGTAGACCCCGACTTCGATAGTGTACAGGGCCAAGAGAGTGGCTTTCGAATAGAGGGGGGCATCGATATAGACTTGCCTTTAGGTCGCCCTTTTTACCAGCCTATACAAATCAGTATAGGTAAAGAGTTCTCTATTGCTAGAAACCCATCGGGACCCGATACAATTGTGCAGGGCTTGACGGTAGAGCTACCTAAAATCCCTAATAAAAAAACTATATATGATGATTTTTACGCAGCCCCTAAAGGGCGTATAGAAATTCAAGGTACCTATATAGGTAATCATTTTTTAGGCCGAAGCGTGGTTGATGGTATCCAAATACAGCATCTAAAGGTGACGACCCGTGAACTTAATTAGGAGTGTAGGGATATTTATTGTATTGATTAACAGTGGTTTTATATCTGCTGAATTGATTTCGATACAGGATGAAGAACTGGCCAGTATTGGTGGGCAAGCGGGTTTGAGTATTGATGTAGGCTTGGATTTTCCCGATTTAAAATTTGAATATCAGGACACAGAGGACTCTGCCGATAATAATTTATTTATATTGGGTGCTGGCTTAAAGGCTAAAATTAATGATATTTATGTTGATATAGTAGATGGTGGTGGCGGAATCGGAATGCTATCCGTAGGCTTGCCGAAAAGCATCGTCTTTGACAATACAGTTTTGACTCTGTCTACTCAGTTAGATCCTTTGGCAACTATTCCTATTGAGATATCTTCACAAATATCCGCACAACAAGTAATGAATTATCAAGTACAGCTGACGACAGCAAATAATCCTGCAAATAGGGTTAGAACAGGTTGTATCGGCCCTGTTATTGGCGGCACCTGTATCGGTATTCCAATTTATGGTTTGGATACAAATTCTAATTTCGACTATCAAAGTGCTACGTCGGTAACCGGCATAAACTCTAATCTATATGAAATCACGAACCCTAGTGGAGGGCATGAGCTGGCATATAGTTTCACGGATAATTTGCCAGAAAGTACAGTGACATTTGATCTGCGTGTGGATAAAAAAGCTGACTTTCGATTTATCTTAGAAGCCCTGACTACTTGTTCAGATAGTTCTCTATTTGGTGGGGCCTTCCCCAATTGCGATAGTGCAGATCCGAGAATTATTATTCGCGATAGCAATGGTAATATTGTCGCCAATGGGGATATTAATAATTTAACCGGTCTTGCCGAAGATGGAATAATTTCCTTGGGTAGCGAGTGGGTAGAATTTTCTGCAAGCACTGAAATTTTACGTGCTACCTTAGATGGAAATTTTTCATTTGGAGGCAGCGTGCAGGTGTTTGGCCGTTAAATTGTTAAGGACAAGGGTTAGAAATATTCCCGTGAATATTTTCTATACCCGTCAACACATCCTTGCTCAACTCTAAATCCACACTCCTAATATTATTCTTCAGCTGCGCCATAGTCGTTGCACCAATAATATTACTAGTTACAAAGCCTCTGCTATTCACATAAGCCAAGGCCATTTGCGCGGGGTCTAGGCCGTGTTGCTTGGCTAGTGTTACATAGGCTTCGGTGGCCGCAATGCCTTGCGGGGTAAAGTAGCGCGCAAAGCGCTTGTGCAGTGTCATGCGCGCGCCTTCAGGCCACTGGCCATTGAGGTATTTTCCGCTGAGCGCGCCGAAGGCCATGGGGGAGTAGGCGAGAAGACCGACTTGCTCGCGATGGCTGATTTCTGCCATGCCCACTTCATAGCTGCGGTTGAGTAAGTTATAGGGGTTTTGCACGCTCATCGCCCTGGGCATGCCGTGGTATTCGGCCAGTTCTAGACACTTGTTTAAGCCCCAGGGGGTTTCATTGGATAAGCCGATATGGCGAACCTTGCCGCTATCGACCAGTTCTTTTAAAACCTCGAAGGTCTCGTGCAGCGGCGTCTCGTTGTAGTTGTCTTCATGTTGATAACCGAGCTTGCCAAAGTAGTTGGTATTGCGGTCGGGCCAGTGCAGTTGGTACAGGTCTAGGTAATCTGTTTTTAGGCGCTGTAGGGAGGTTTCAATAGCGGACTCTAGGTGTGTGCGCGTAAAGCGAGGGGAGCCTGACCCAAGCTCTGGCCTTATATAACTCAACCACTCTCCTGGCCCCGCCGCCTTACTGGCCAATATGACATCATCGCGTTTGCCGCGCTGCTGCAGCCAATTGCCGATAATGCTCTCGGTGCTGCCCTGAGTACCGGCTTTGGGTGGCACTGGGTACATCTCGGCGGTGTCGATGAAATTGATCCCTTGCTCGACGGCGTAGTCGAGTTGTTCAAAGGCTTCGGCCTGGGTGTTTTGTTCCCCATAGGTCATCGTGCCTAGGCAGATCTTACTGACTTCTATATTGCTGTTGCCCAGCTTGCTGTAGATCATTGTAGATTCCTTAAAACAGCGCGACCAATACCCCAAGACTGATGACGAGGTACAGCAGCGTCATTGGCGCACCCACACGCAGATAGTCTTTAGTGGTATAGCCGGCAGCTCCCATGGTTAACACGTTCACGGGGTGGGTGGGTAGAATGAAGGCATTGGTTGCAGACAAGGCAATAGCTAGGGCGAAGAGGCGTGGGTCGCTGCCTAGGCTTTCCGCTGCGCTAATGGCCACGGGCACGAGTAATACCGTGGCGCCCACATTGGAAATTAGCAGGGAAAAAATCGAGGTAATAACGGCCAAGGCCAGTAGTACGGCATAGGTGGAGGCGTTGCCCATGAGGGCCATAAAGTTGCTCGCTAGCCACTGGGCGGTACCACTGTGTTCTGCGGCCAAGCCTAGGGGGATGAGCCCCGCCAATAAAAATATCGTTTTCCAGCTGATGGCCTCATAGGCTTCGTCCATGGTTAGTACGCCGGTTACCACCATGCCGACGGCACCGGCGAGCAGGGCGACGGATAAAACTAGGTCGGTATTTAGCACTAAAAATATAGCCAGAGCCAAACAGGCCAGCGCGGGAATTACTTTAAAGGGGCGCACTTCTTCCTGTGGTGAGTCGGAGCTAAGTAGAGCTAGGTCGCGGCTTTGATTAAGGCGGGAAAGGTTCTTCCAGCTAGAGTGGCAGATGACCAGGTCGCCCGCGCGCAATACCAACTCACGCATGTTTTTATAGTGGGTTTCGTTGTCGCGGCGCACCGCGAGTACGGCTAAGCCCTGGGTTTTACGTAGACCCAGTTCACCGATGGTTTTATCTACATAGCTAGAGGTGGGGGGGATGATGAATTCCGATACCCCAGCGCGGGTTTGTATCAGTGCCTCGGCAAAGACTTCTAGGCCGCCCTTGAAGTGGGCGTCACTGGCTTGGACTAGCTTAAGCACATGGGCCTTGGTGCCCATAACGGCGATCACGCTGTTGGGTTCCATGCTTAAGTCTTTGGCGGGGGCGATACGCGCCTCGCCCCCGTATTGTGCGCCGACAAAGCGAACTCTGAATGCCCTTTCAATAGTGCCCAGCTTGCGGCCCATCAATGCGGATTCGTTCGGTATATGCAGCTCGTAGATATCCGCATCTAGGGAATAAAAGTCTTGGAAGAAGGCGGAGGTTTGACTGAGAGTATTTTGTTCGTCCTTATTCGGCAGCATTTTCATGCCAATTAGACCAAAGAAAAGCAAGGTGCCCGCCAATAAACTAAGGCCGATGGGAGCTACTTCAAATAGGGCGATATGTTCAACATTAGAGGGCAATAAGTCGTTTAACAAAATCAAAGGGCTGGAGCCAATCATGGTGATAGCGCCGCCGACAATAGCGGCAAAGGCCATGGGCATCATTAGGCGGGCACGGGATAGGTGCGCACGTTGGGACAGGCGAGACACTAGAGGCGTGAACAAGGCGGCAGATCCGATGTTTTGCAAGGTGCTGGCGAGCAGGCCAGCGGCACCTGCGGTGAGCAGCATGGTGCGGTGCTCGCCACCGTGGCTGGTGCGCATGATCCAGTTGATTACGCCGTTGGTAAAGCCAGTGCGGTGGATGCCCGCGCCGATGATCATCACCGCCATCAGGGCGACGACTGCGTGGGAGGAGAACCCCGTGAAAATTTCCTGCTTACTGATCAGTTCTACGCCAGGGATTAGGCTGGATAGGCCGAGTAGGGATAGCAGGATAATGGCGGAGACATCGACACGGAAGCGCTCGCTAGAAAACAGCACAATAGCCAGGCTGAAAAGCCCTAGCATTAAGCCGATTTCTAAATTGAGTGTTGCCATATTCTTATGCGGTCTCTTATCGTGGGGTATTAAATTTTCTTGTACATCAAATCCCAAACACCGTGGCCGAGGCGGTGGCCGCGCTTTTCAAATTTGGTGAGCGGGCGCGAATCGGGGCGCAGGATGTAAAGTTCTTTGCCAGCGGTATTTTCAAAGCCAGGGTAAGGCTCTAGTACTTCCACGCAGTGGTTCGCGTAGTCTTCCCAGTCGGTGGCAATATGCCATAGGCCGTTGGCCTGCAGCTTGCGGTGCAAGGTGTCAGCAAGCTCAGTCTTCACAATACGACGCTTGTTGTGACGCTTCTTATGCCAGGGGTCGGGGAAGAACAGCTGCATTTTACTCAGGCTGTTATCGGCAATGCAGTCGTCCAGTACTTCTATAGCGTCGTGATTGTAGATACGCACATTTTTTAGGCCGCGCTCTTCTATCTGAATCAGTAGCTGGGCCACGCCGGGGGTGTGCACTTCGATGCCGATAAAATTTAGCTCTGGGCTATTCGCTGCCATTTCTGCTAGAGATGCGCCGTTGCCAAAACCAATCTCTAAGACGGTATCCGCATTGCGGCCAAATATCGCGACAGGGTCGAGGGGTTGCTTGGGGTCTAGGCCATAGCTAGGCCAGTGCTGCTCTAGGGCCGTTTCTTGCGCGGGGGATTTGCGACCTACACGCAGGGCGAAGCTTTTAATTTTGCGCTGACGAAACTCCTCTTCCGAAGTGTTTTCTAGGGTTGGGTAATCCTTCTTAGCCATTTTAAAAGAAGGTTCCGTCAAGCGGCGAGGAGGCAGAGGCATAGCGACGGCGTGGCATACGCCCGGCTAAAAAGGCCTCGCGCCCGGCTTCAATGCCCTTCTTCATGGCCGAAGCCATGAGCACGGGGTTTTGCGCAGCGGCGATGGCGGTATTCATTAATACGCCATCACAGCCTAGCTCCATCGCTAAGGTGGCGTCAGAAGCCGTGCCCACACCCGCATCAACGATAATCGGCACAGAAGCATTTTCAATAATGGTCAGCAGGTTGTACTTGTTCTGAATACCTAGGCCCGAGCCGATGGGGGCCGCCAGTGGCATAACGGCGCAGCAGCCGATATCTTCTAGGCGCTTGGCGAGTATAGGGTCGTCGGAGGTATACACCATCACATCAAAACCATCCTTCACCAAAGTCTGTGCCGCTTCTAGGGTGGCGGTGACATCGGGGTATAAGGTCGTTTGGTCGCCCAATACCTCCAGCTTAACCAACTTGTGGTCACCCAGTAGTTCGCGGGCGATGCGGCAGGTGCGCACGGCATCTTCAGCGGTATAGCAGCCAGCAGTGTTGGGCAGAATGGTGTATTTTTCTGGCGGAATCACATCAAGTAGATTGGGCTCACCCGCGTTCTGGCCGATGTTAGTACGGCGCAGTGCTACGGTAACAATTTCAGCACCTGAGGTGCTGATGGCTTGCTCAGTCTCGACAAAGTCCTTGTACTTACCTGTGCCGACTAAAAGGCGTGAGCCGTATTCTTTACCTGCAATAATTAATTTTTCAGACATGCTTAACCGCCACCAATTGCGTGAATAACTTCGACCACATCACCAGTGCTAATCAGCGTATCCGCATGCTCGCTGCGGGGAATAATCTCGCGATTAATTTCCACGGCAATACGCCCATGGTTGAGTTTGAGCTGGGCAATTAAATCTACAATAGAGATTTGCGCCGCAAGTTTATGGCTTTCGCCGTTTAGCTGGATGATGATGGGGTCAGACATACGTCTATTTTACACAATGCGGATAAGCTGCGGGTGGCTATTTGGGCATCCTCGCTAGAAAATTACTTCTGCTTAACCAAAACCACCTACATTCTGAAGCAGACATTATAAATACTGTTGTCTGTATAGGAAATTGCGGCGGTTGCGCTCCGGTTAGCCCCTGCGCGAACTGAGCCATTGTTGGGTATACCGTCATCGTTTTGAAAGTCTAATAGTGAGGCTGTTGCACCATCTATGGCGTCGTAACAGATGGCGTGACCACGTAGCCCTAGGCGACCTTCTTCTACGCCCATCATGCCGCCATAGGCGTGGGATGGCTGAGTGGCCGTATCTTCGCCCCCCGCGACTAAGCCCGCTTCACGAAGGTGGCGCCAAATAATCCGGCTTTCATCGGCGTCATTCAGGCTATAGAAATTGCCCGTTATCTGCCCGTTGCCATTGCCGTCAGGTGGAGGAGAGCTGGTGAATTTTTTACTAGCGGTGATGTCGTCCCCTGGCAGAGCCCGATAGCGGTCTTGATAGCTGAATACCGCAGCGCTAATACCATTAAAATCGGTAATTATACGTTTTAGTCTGGCGTTGGTAATGACTTCCTGTCCCTTTAAAACCCCTCCTAATAAGAGACCAATGATGACCATGACAATGGCTATTTCGACGAGTGTAAATCCTTTTTGTGTGTACATATCTCAGCTCCTTGATAATCACTTTAAGGTATAGGTTATATATCTTGCGATTTAAAGGTGTGAGGAAGGTCTATTTGGCTGAAAATTGCCTAGGCGTTTTCCCTGTCCATTGCTTGAAGGCCCTCGAAAATGCACTCTGCTCGCTATAGCCCAATAAAAAAGCGATCTCACTGTAGCTTAGAGCGCCCTCTTTTAAATATTGAATCGCCAGCTCTGTGCGTGTTCTGCGCAGCAAACTAGCAAAGTTAATACCGAGCTCGGCAAGGCGCCTATGCAGGGTGCGGCTGGATGTGCACATCGCTAGTGCTAGGCGTTCTAGTGTTGGCTCGCCTTCTTGCAATATCTTTAAAAGCTTAGTTTTAAGCAGTTGCTCAAAATCACTGTTATTCGGCAGCACAGCCAGCATGGCTTGGGCTTGCTGGTCTAATAAGGTGCGCAGCATGGGGTCACTATTGACGATGGGTAGGGCGAGGTATTCGGTGCTGAAGTCTACGTACATACTGTCGGCGTTAAATAGTATATCGCCGCCACCGATGATTTTTTGATAGCTAGCCTTATCGGCAATAGCTGTGTGGGTAAAGCTGGTTGCCAGTGGGTTAATGTCGTTGCGATTGAGCATCTTTCGCACCAGGCTGGCCATGCCAAACACCAGTACTTCATTGGATAAGGCGACGCCGAGAGTGACCTCGTGATAGGGCCAAACAAAGCGCATGCGATCCAAATTTAGCTCGGCACCACCTTGGCCTCCGTCATAGAGCAAGCTTTGGTAGCGCTCAAAATGAAGTAGCGCCTCACCGAGGTATTCGCAGTTCAGGCTTAAATAGCCTAATACACCACAGTGGCTGGGCTTTACGGATAGGCCTAGCTTAATGCCTAGTTGGTCGTCGCCTGTGATCTCATGTAGTTGTACTAAATATTCACACCAGTCGGCATAGATGATACGTGCGCCAGGCACATCTGCACCGTCTTGTTTTAGGCGCTGCAGCAGGCTATTCGCATGATTAATATTGTTGTCAGAAATGTAGCTAGTGAGCAGGCCAGCGAGGTCGCTGGCAATGTAAAAGTAGTTGTGCATAGGGTCATGCTGGCGAATTTGGCGATAATTGTCAAAAAGCTGTCTGTACTGGTCAATATTTCATGGCGCTACTGCTTGATAATGGCTTTACTGAAATAGATAAACAGGGGGGAATAATATGGAAGACGTATTAAGAGCAGCGGCATTTATCATTGGCTTCGGCGCGGTATTTGTGAGCTTTATGATGATCGAGGCCTTGGTTTGCGTGAAGACCGGGCGTGGTGATAACTACGACTTTAAGGAAACCTTGGCTAACCTTGTCACGGGGGCTTCTTATAAAATAACCGACGGTATTGCAATCACCTTGTTTATCACGATGTGCTACGACTATGTGGCTCAGTTTGGTTTGCAGTGGCAGCCAGAAGTGACGGTGTGGAGTGTGATTGCGACTTTCGTCATTACAGATTTTTTGATGTACTGGTATCACTTAGTGCAGCATAAAATTCGCTGGTTTTGGGTGATTCATGTGACTCACCACTCATCTAGTAATATGAATCTGTCGACTGCCCTGCGCCAAAACTTCATTGGCTCAGTGAATGGCGGCTGGGTGTTTTTATGGTTGCCGTTAGCACTAGTCGGTTTAGATAAAAACTGGGCCTTAGTGGCAATTGAAGTGAATTTGATCTATCAGTTTTTTCAGCACTCAGAAGTCTTCGACGCACCCAAGTGGTTTGGCAAGATTTTCAATACCCCCTCTCATCACCGTGTGCACCACGGCAGCAACCCCGACCAGATTGATCGGAATTTCGGGGGTGTGCTAATTATTTGGGACAAGCTGTTCGGCACTTTTCAGGCAGAAGAAACTGCCGGAGAAATTAAATACGGTGTGGCACGTATGCCGGAGAAAAAATATAACCCGTTTTATCTACAAACCTATGAGCTGGTGGCCATGCTGAAAGATATAGCCAAGTACAAAGACCCTAGAATTTTATGGATGCCACCGGAGTGGGTTGAGCGACGTAAGTCAGCCCAACTAGCGGATTAAGCCTTTAAGCGCTCCGTACACTCTTTTAATACTCGGCTGATGCGTGTTTGATTGCGTATCATTGCCAGCTTGGGCCATGTGGCGCGTTGCCCCGCCAAGATATAGTTATTAATTTCGTCTTTGTCTGGGTTACTCATCACGCGTAAATAGCGACTCAAAGGGAAATCTGGGTGCAGGTTGATATGCCCCAAGTAATCCTGCCCTATGACGTTGTCAACACGGTCTAACCACAGCCTAGCCTGATGATTGCGAATGCGTTTTTTAGCCACAACAATCATTTGATGGCATTGGGCGTGCAAGCTGGAACCCGCCAGGTCTAATACAAAGGGCAGCGTGCCGGAGCGCTGGGTATTGCCAACAAAGGGTAGTACATGGGGATTGGTCTGGCTAACGATAAAGTGGTTGGCGTTGAACAAACGCCCTATTCTTCCCATGGGCATATCTGTACTCACGCCGCCATCGGTCCAGCGCTCGCTTTCCATATAGGCAGTCACCTTTCCCTGTGAACACTTAGCCTGCAGCTGTGCAGGAGGAAAGGCTAAGGGGATTGCGCAAGACGCTTTACAGGCGCTGGATACCAGTGCATTCGGGGCAGTTTTATAGTTTAGTAAGCGCGATTTCTGCCCCGCTCGCGAAGGTGACACGGTAATACTGATAACACGACCGGTTAGCTGAAAGGCTTCTAGAAAAGTGATATTGGGAATGTTGGAGTCTATGCACTCGCTCAGCTGCTTTGGGTCAAAGATCGACTTTTTGTTCAGCATTTGTCGAGGGCTGTGCCAGGCAATGGGGGAGAAGTTATTTTTCTCCGGCTCCGAGAATTTTTCTAGTATCTGCTCATTAGTATGGGTGCCGACTAAGCCCGCAACAATGGCGCCCATGCTGGTGCCGGTGATGACCTCAGGCAGTAGGTCATTTTCTAGCAGGGTGAGAATCACACCAAAGTGATAGATGCCAAAGGCCCCTCCGCCGCTTAGCATCAAAGCCGTGCGGCCAAAATTTTGTCGGGCCTGTTTAAACAGCTGTTGCTTCTGTTCGCGACTGATGCCGTCAAGATCGATGTCACACAAGTAATTTAGTGTTAACTCTACTTCGTTTAGGTAGGCGTCAATGAGGTCTTTGCTGCCCAAGAAAGAGTGGTTGTATAACTGCGGGTCAGTTAGCTCTCCCAATGTGCGGTGCAGGCTCTCTTGTAGATAGGCGACCAGCTCGCTGTCTTGTGCTTGTTTGCGATGGGCTCGCAGGTTGTAGATCTGCTCTTGTAGCAGGCTATAGGGGTAGTAGGGTGCGCTATCTCGTTGGCGCCATTGGTCAAAGCCTTTCAATACATCATAGTATTGCGCTGCCGCTTGCCACTCGCTATAGCTACGTGCATTTTTTAAGGTTTTCTCACACGATGGTAGACTCATGGCTCCCTCTGTTTTGATAAAAAACGATCCAACTCGTTGGCAAAGGCCATGCGATCACTGTGACTGAATGAAGGAGGGCCGCCACCGACGTCTCCCGTGCTGCGCATTTCTTCAATGAAGTCACGCATGATCAGTTTTTGGCGAATGGTGTCGGTAGTATAGAATTCACCGCGAGGATTGAGTGCAAGACCGCCTTTTTCAATGACTTCTGCGGCGAGAGGGATGTCGGCGGTTACGACTAAGTCTCCGGCGCTGAGGCGTTTGACGATTTCATCATCGGCCACATCAAAGCCAGAGGGTACCTGCAGTGCCTTAATGAACGGCGAGGCAGGTGTTTTCAAATAGCAGTTAGCGACCAAGGTCAGCTGAGTATGCGTACGCTGAGCGGCTTTAAAGAGAATCTCTTTAATAACATTGGGACAAGCGTCGGCGTCAACCCAGATTGGCATGGCAGTACCTTAAACATATAGAAGGTCTATTGTAACCGATATGTAATGCGAATGAGCGCTCACTTTTGATGTGCATAAAAAAACCTTGGCGATACTGCCAAGGCCTTTTGTATAGATTGGTTTAGGTGTTACGCGGCGTCTTCGACCAGCATGTTAACGGTGCTTAGTGAATCACCTTCGGCACGGGCCAAAAATTCTTCAGGGGAGTGAATAGTTAATGTAACTGAGCCAGCTTCAATAGCCTTGATTTCGATCTCAATATCATTGTTGATTCTAACGCGCTCGCCAACCGTGCGAAAAATATTAAGCATTGCAGCTCCTTAGTGTTCTTGGATATTGGCGGCGATTGTATGGGTTAACGGGTCTACTCAATATAGGGGGGTAGGAGGAAGCTTTGTAGGAATATTCCTCATTTTTAGTAAGGGTAATACGAGAGGCTTTCAGTTTATTGGGATTTTAGCACTTAAGTTCTATGCAATGGGGGATTGTGCTGTGTGTGGTATAGCTATGCGTAAGCAGTGCGAGCTTTAGGTGAAAATGTTCGGGTTATTTTACGGGAGGAGGGAGCAAAAAAAAGCCTCGCAGAGTGTGCGAGGCCAATGTCAGTTGATCCAGGAATATGAGATCACAAGTAGACTAACGTAAACAGCGTGTTTACAAAAGGGTTACAATTAAATTGTTTTAAATTCAGCCAGTTTTTACAAGTTAATGTGTATAGCTACTCATATTAGGGGGGTTATAGGTCAATTTTCGGCTTGGGGGCGGGTTTATTCTCTGCTTTGCCCTTCATAATGCGCGCGAAGATGATGCCGAACTCATACAGAATTAACATAGGGATCGCTAATAAGGTTTGTGAAATAACATCGGGGGGCGTTAGCAGCATGCCAATAATAAATGCCCCTACCACCACATAGGGGCGATACTCGCCGAGCTTTTGAGGTGTTGTTGCGCCCACTAATACAAGCAGTACGGTGGCCACGGGTACTTCAAAGGCTATGCCGAAGGCAAAGAACATGGCTAGTACAAAGTCTAGGTAGCGGCCAACGTCTGTCATTACCGCCACGCCTTCGGGGGCAAAATTCACAAAGAACTCAAAAGCGAGGGGTAGAACGACAAAATAAGCAAAGGCGGTGCCTGCGTAAAATAGCAGAATGCTAGAGACTAATAGGGGGGTGGCTAGGCGTTTTTCGTGTTTGTATAGGCCGGGAGCAATAAAAGCCCATAGATGGTACAGCAGATAGGGAATACTGAGAAATAGTGCGAGGAAAAAGGTGACCTTGATGGGCACTAAAAACGGCGAGGTCACGTCAATTGCGACCATTGTTGCCCCCTGAGGTAGCTCAGCTAGTAGGGGCTCTGCGAGGCGGGCGTAAATTTCCTTGGCGAAGGCGACGAGGCTGACAAATACCAGCATCACAAAGCCCAGCATCCACATCAAGCGATTGCGTAGCTCGATCAAGTGGCCAAATATGCCTTCGGGCTTTTTATCGGCCTCGTTACTGCCTGCCGTCTCAGTGTTTTTCTGGCTCATTGACATCATCTGTAGTGGCAGGAGGGAGTGTGTCGGCTGTAGGGGGCTTGTCTAGTGGTTGCATCTGAGGGGCCTCTTCACGATGCACTTCGCGCTCCAGTTGGTCGGCTTTTTCACGAGATTCCTGCATCATTATATGCAGATTGCGCATTTCTTCTTCCTGGCGATGCAGGGCCTCGCGCAGCTCATCCGCATTGATTTCCTTTTCAATCTCTGCGCGAATATTAAAGGCTTGGGCACGCAGTTTGCCTACCCAGAAACCGACGGTGGCGGCAACTTTAGGCAGGCGTTCGGGGCCAATGACGATCAACGCAACCACGCCGATGAGGCCCATTTCCCAAAAACCAATATCAAACATTATTTATGTCATCTTGAGCGTAACGCAGTGGAGCCGAAAGATCTGGGTAACCGATATGTCAGTGAACAAGATCCGTCGACTATGCGCTGCTTTGCTCAGGATGACACTCCTAAATGAGGTGCTAAAACTAAGCTAGACATTATCCTTCTCGTCTACCTTCTTGGCTTCGCCTTCGATCACGCTGTCATCCTTCTCAACGGAATCTACCGACTTAGCCGATTGTTGGTTTTTGGCTTCGTCGTCGCCCTCTTTCATAGCGGACTTGAAGTTTTTCACCGCGCCACCCACGTCACCGCCCATATTGCGCAGCTTCTTGGTGCCAAAGATCAATACCACGATGACAAGGATGATCAGTAGTTGTACGGGACTTATTCCAAACATAATTTATTTCTCAGTTCTTGAGTTCTTCTCGTCGATGCCGGAAAGGCCAAATCGACGCTCTAGTTCCACCAGTATATCAGCCGCGCTTAAATTTTGTTCCGCCAGCAATACCAAGGAATGGAACCACAGGTCGGCGGTTTCATAGATGATCTGCTCTTTATCGCCGTCTTTTGCGGCAATCACCACCTCGGTGGCCTCTTCGCCGATCTTCTTCAGGATGCTGTCTGTGCCCTTGTGGTACAGGCTGGCGACATAGGAGCTCTTCGGGTCGGCGCCGCGGCGTTCTTCTAACACCTTAGTTAGCTCGGCCAGTGTTTGACCTACTTTTTCATTGCTCATGCTTATTTACTCTATTGGTCGCCGTAAATTTCTTCGGGAGACTTTAATACATCTTCCACCGTTTGCCACTCGCCATCCGCATAACGCTTAAAGAAACAGCTCGCGCGGCCGGTATGACAGGCAATGCCGCCGACCTGCTCTATCATCAGCAGAATCACGTCATTGTCGCAGTCGATGCGGACTTCTTTCAGCAACTGAGTGTGGCCAGAGGACTCGCCCTTATGCCACAGTTGTTGGCGTGAACGGGAGTAGTACACCACCTCGTTCTTTTCCACTGTCTGCTGCAAGGACTCACGGTTCATCCAGGCAAACATCATGATTTTGCCGGTTTCTGCATCTTGGGCGATGGCGGGGACTAGGCCGTCTTCGTTGTATTTAACTTCGTCTAACCAGTTCATATATTTCTCTTCGTATTCTGTCATCCCGCACGTAGCGATAGCGTAGATGCGGGATCTGTACTCGCACGATATTAGTGGCGTACAGATCCCGGCTCAAGGCCGGGATGGCAATGTATGCGGATAGGCTTGTAGGAGCGGATTCCTATCCGCGAACTTAGTTAGAATCGCGGATGGGAATCCGCTCCTACACTCGAACCTCAATCCCAGCCTTCGCCATATATTCCTTCGCTTCCTGCACCGTATATTCACCAAAGTGGAAGATACTCGCCGCCAGCACTGCATCCGCCTTACCCTTAATCACGCCATCAACAAGGTGATCCAAGTTGCCCACGCCACCAGAGGCAATCACCGGCACGCTCACCGCATCAGAGATGGCCGAGGTCACATCCAGATCAAAGCCAATCTTCGTCCCGTCTCTATCCATACTAGTAAGCAGAATTTCTCCCGCGCCGTAGTCGACCATTTTCGCCGCCCACTCTACCGCATCTAGGCCAGTCGATTTGCGACCGCCGTGGGTGAAGACTTCCCAGCGCAGGGGCTCGCCGTCGGCGCTGACGCACTTGGCATCAATGGCTAAGACGATGCATTGGCTGCCGACTTTGTCAGTGGCTTCTTTGACTAGCTCGGGGTTGTGGATGGCGGCGGTATTGATCGCCACCTTGTCGGCGCCGGCATTCAGCATGCGGCGCACGTCTTCGAATTTGCGTATGCCGCCGCCCACGGTTAAGGGGATAAACACCTCCGAGGCGACCTGCTCCACCATGTCTACCGTGGTCTGGCGGTTGTCGGAGCTGGCGGTGATGTCGAGAAAGGTGATCTCGTCCGCCCCGGCTAGATTATAGCGGCGAGCTATTTCTACCGGGCTGCCCGCATCGCGAATGTCGACAAACTTCACGCCCTTAACGACGCGGCCATTATCAACATCCAAACAGGGGATTATGCGTTTTGCTAATGCCATGTGTGATCCTTAAGACTGTGCGTCTACCCAGGCTTGGGCTTCGGCGAGATCGAGTGCGCCTTCGTAGATGGCGCGACCCAAAATAGAGCCCGCAATATTGTCCGCACGACGCGCGTGCAGCCCCTTGATGTCGTCGATGTTAGCAACACCGCCGGAGGCAATCACAGGGATGTTTACGCTGCGGCCTAATTCTGCCGTCGCTTCGATATTCACGCCCTGCATCATGCCGTCGCGGCTGATGTCGGTATAGACGATGGACTCAACGCCATCGTCTTCAAATTGCTTGCCCAGCTCAATTGCGCCCAGCTCGGAGACTTCCGCCCATCCGTCCACGGCGACCTTACCGTTCTTGGCATCTAGACCAACGATGATGTGGCCAGGGAACTGCTTGCAGGCTTCCTTTACAAATTTAGGATTGCGCACTGCGGCCGAACCAATGATGGTATAGCTGATGCCCGCATCTAAATAGGCTTGGATAGTGTCTGCATTGCGGATGCCGCCGCCATCTGCACTGGCAGCTCGGGGAAGGTTTCGCAGATCGCCTTGATCACGCCGGCATTCTTCGGCTCGCCAGCAAAGGCGCCGTCTAGGTCGACCAAGTGCAGGCGCTTGCAGCCCGCCTCTACCCAGCGCGCCGCCGTGGCGACCGGGTCGTCAGAGAATACGGTGTCGTCGTCCATGCGGCCTTGGCGCAGGCGAACACACTGGCCATCTTTTAGATCAATTGCGGGTATTAGTAACATAGTGTTTTCTCTGGTATCTGAATGCGGATAGGCTGGAACTAAGCCTGCCCATCCCACTTAACAAAATTCTTTAATAGTTGCAGGCCTACGTCTGCACTTTTCTCGGGATGGCTTTGTATGGCAAAGACATTCTCGCGACCAATGGCGGCAGTGAAGTCGATGCCATAGTTGCAAGCCCCCAAGGTAATCGCGCTGTCGACGGGCTGCACATAGTAGCTGTGCACAAAGTAGAAACGACTGCCATTCTCGATACCCGCCCATAATGGGTGGGGCTTTTGAAGTACTTCGTTCCAACCCATGTGGGGAATTTTTAAGCTCGGGTCGGCGATTTTCTCGGCAAAGGGCAATACATCGCCCTCAAACAAACCTAGGCAATTAACGCCGCCATTCTCGGCGCTGTGGGACATTAGTACCTGCATGCCCATGCAAATGCCTAGGAAGGGTTTGTTCTGGGCGGCTTCACGCACTATGGCTTCTAGCTCGTGGCGATGCAGGGCGCTCATGCACTCGGCTGCTGCGCCCTGGCCCGGAAAAACGATGTGATCAGCACTGGCGACGATCTCTGGCTTATCAGTGACTAGTACTTCAGCGCCACCGGCCACATGCTCGACGGCTTTAGCCACCGAGCGCAGATTGCCCATGCCGTAATCAATGACTGCAATTTTCTTGGACATCAAGATTTACTCATTAGCCGACCAGGGTGCCCTTAGTGGAAGGCGTCATGCCAACCATGCGAGGATCTTCTTCCAGCGCCATGCGCAGGGCACGACCAAAGGCCTTGAACAGGGTCTCGGCCACGTGGTGTGCATTAAAGCCGTGTAGGGCATCTAGGTGCAAGGTCACCTGGGCGTGATTCACAAAGCCCTGGAAGAACTCATAAAACAGGTCCACATCAAAATTGGCTATGCGCGCACGGGGGTACTTTACACGATACTCTAAGCCGGGGCGGCCAGAGAAGTCGATGACCACGCGAGACAGAGCCTCGTCCAAGGGTACATAGGCGTGGCCGTAGCGGCGAATGCCTTTCTTGTCGCCCACCGCCTTAGCAAAGGCCTGGCCTAGGGTGATACCGATGTCTTCTACCGTGTGATGGTCGTCGATATGAGTGTCGCCATTGGCCTTGATGTTGATGTCTATCAAGCCGTGACGGGCGATCTGGTCCATCATGTGCTCCAAAAAGGGCACGCCCGTGTCAAATTTGCCACAACCCGTACCGTCGAGATTGATCTCGGCAGTAATCTGGGTTTCCAAGGTATCGCGACTTACCGTCGCTACACGATCACTCATTTTGTCTCCGCGCTATCGCAGGGGTTATCTAGAAGGGCGTAGTTTACTACATATATGGGAATAGCCGTAGTTTAACGCACTGGCTTTGCTTGGATTTTTGCTGGGAATGGGCAAATCCGCAAATATCCATTAGGTATTTTGAGTGAATAGTAAGAGCATGGGGCGGTACAGCTAAGCTGGATAAAACGAATAAGTCCCTAGGCATGTTAACGAGTGGGCCTAGTAAATTGGAGCTGTGCTTCGCTTTTCATTGTTTGGGGTATGTTATTTAACTATGGGTTTTTTAAATACTGCTTTGGAGATATCCCATACCACTGCTTAAATGCGCGAGTAAAGGCGCTTTGTTCAGAGTAAGCGAGTAGGAATGCTATGTCAGTGAGGGACACCGCTTTTTCCTGAAGGTAAAAGAGGGCTAGCTCCTTGCGCGTACTTTTTAGTAAGTCAGTAAAGTTGTAGCCTCTTTCATCTAGGCGGCGCTGCAACGTTCTAGGTGTTACGCTCAGTGCCTGAGCTAAAGCCTCCAGAGAGGCTGAGCCTTCTTGTAATATTTTTAGTAGCGCTTTTTGTAAGTCCTGTTCAAAATCATCGTTTAACTTAAAGACGTCCAGTAGCGATTGAGCTTGGTTTTCAAGTAATTTCTTCAAGCCCTCGTCACTATTTTGAATAGGCGTCGCTAATAGGCCTGCGGAAAAATCAACATAAAGTGCGTTTCTGCCAAAGGATACATTGGAACCAAATACCTCGTAGTAGCGATCAATATATTCGGGCTCTGTATGTCGAAAACCAACAGAGTGTGGGCGCAGCCCGGGGTTTCCTGTTATGTCACGTATGTATTTTGCAAATGAAGAGAGTAGTACTTCATCTGACTGCCACATGTCTTCTGCGTTTATATGGTCTGGCCAAGTGATTTTCACTAGGTCTCCGACTAGCTCAATTTCACTACGATCACCATATACAATACCTTGGTATCGGTCGAACTGTAAAAGTGCTTCGCCTAGATATGCGCAGCTCGACGCTAGATACGCCATAACCCCCCCATGCTGCGCTTCGATTAATTGGCCTATATCGATGCCAATGGATGGGTTGCAAGATAATTCGCCTAGGTTGTTTATATGGGCAAGCCATTTTTGTTTTGTTAGCGGGCTTTTGTCCGTGTAGCTTTTAATTTCAGAGTATAGCGTCTCGTTATGAACATCGTAGTGCTCCATGTATTTAAGCAGTAGTCCGGCTAAATCATGGGTTAAATAATTTGATATTTTCATCAATGTACTAGGCCTTATGTGGCATGAAATGTCAAATTTAAGGCCTCCAAAGTCAAGAGCCACAAGTCTATAAGCTCTAGACTTACTAGTAATTTATAGACCTATAAACCGTATTATTTTGAGGTTAAAACGCTATGAGCAAACTGGTTGGTGCCTTAGGAAAAATCGTTAATTCAGAGATACCCGATATTTCTTCACGCTGGGGCTGGCTGGAACGCCTTTTTCTAAGCGGCTTTATTGTTGTATTTACTATTACATTCGTACGGGCGTACCCCGGCATATTTCTTGGCTTTGGTCTAGGTGACGAATTTTCTATTGATATGGTCTGGTCATTCTTTGAGCCACTAAAGGCTCAAAACACGCCCCTTTTTTATGCGGCTATCGCTTTGCTGGTATTTAATGTGCTGTTTCGCATGCAAGTATTTTTGCGAGGGCAGCTAGCCTATAAGGCAAATCATCCTGATTTACCAATGAAGACCATTGCTTTGTTTATGACGGCCAATACACTGAATATTATTTTTGTATTTGTCACGGTTGTTTGTTTGGGTGTGATTGCACAGCTGGCAGGTTATGACTTTTTTTTAGGTTTTAATGCGGTGGAAAATTTATTTCAATATGCACTGTATTTGGCTGACCAAGTACCTACCATTATTGAGCTGCCTTTGTTAGTTGCATTTGTTGTGACATATATGGTGCAGGGTTTTTTTCATTATTGGCTGCACCGCCTATGCCACTTAAATCGCTTCCTGTGGTTAACGCTACACCGCTTTCACCATATGCCTGCTACTTTAACTACTGCTACAACCACCGTTGTGATTACTTCAATACCCTTTTTTTTAGGAGCAGTTTTTGTAAAAACGTTGATATTTGCAGTGTTGTCTAAGCTGTTTTTTGAGCGCCAGTTATTTATGGAAATATTTTTTTACCACTTAGTTATGTGGATACCTGAGGCCTATTCTCACCAAACAGCGCTGTTCAAAGAAGGCGCTAAGTCAAGGATTATTCGTATGCTGTCTTTTATGGCCAGCACAGGTATACATCATTATTTACATCACTCACGGGATAAAGAAATTGTCACCTCAAATACAACCAACCAGGTCAATATAAGCGGAGGTATGTTCTTTTTTTGGGATATGGTTTTTGGAACGTATCAGCCTTTACCTAAAGAAGGCGCTGAAACACCTAAAGTGGGCTTGTGGGGGAACCCTGATTTACATCACAACCCTATTCGACTTTTACTTTCCGGCTTGGCTCAAATAATTTACGAGTTATATTATAACAAAGGCTTGGTTAATAAATTTAAGGTCCTACTTGGTTCTGTTAATTATACTCCCGAATATAGTCGAAAATTTCATGTTTCAGAGTCATGTGAGAGGCGTAAAGAAATACGACAGGACGCTTCATTGTGAAAGTAAAGATTAGCATTATTGCCCTGCTGGCGCTGCTTGTTTTGGTTTTCTATGGGACATATAACCCTGCTGCTGATATCAGCGAAGTGATTGAAAAGTATCGCTATCCAGAATCTCAGTTTATTAATATTTCTGGCCTTAACGTTCATTATTACGAAAAAGGCCATGGAGATGAAACGCTTGTATTTTTACATGGTAATGGCGCTAATACTCGCCATTATGATGAGTTAATTGATAAGCTTAGTCTGCACTATCGTGTTGTTATCATGGACTATTTGGGTCATGGCTTAACAGGGGCCATTGATAATAATTTCAGCAACCAGGCTTTTATACATTTCTTTGAAACATTTTTTGATCACTTAGGCTTAAATCAATTCCATATTGCGGGTCATTCAATGGGGGGGTATTGGTCTTTGTTATATGCACAGAAAAACCCACGTCGTATTAAAAAAATTTTACTTATTTCTTCTTATGGAGGGATATGTGAAAACCGTTCATATGATAGTTTTTTTGTGCCCGAACAGATACCTTTTATGGAAACGTTGTCTAGATATTTTTTCCCTCGATTCATGGTTGAAAAAACACTAAAAGATTATGTCTATAATTCTGATTCTATTAGTGAAAAAATGGCCTCTACGCACTTTGACTTAATGTCTATTAGAAATAATCGCTCATACAGGAAATATTTTTTTAGCCACCCTCATATGCGTACTGCAATTGATGACTTTAAATTTCAACACGACATTTATCTGCTCTTCGCAGATAAAGATAGGGTGCATGATTTATGTGAGCTAGAAAATTTAAAAAGCCGGCTTCCGATAAAGTCTATGAAGATATTGGAAAACACAGGGCATTTAGCAGCCATAGAAAAGCCCCAAGAAACGGCAGAGATATTATTACAGTTTCTACGAGACTAGTATGTTTGTCTGATGGTTGAGTAAAGTGCAGTTTACTTTTTAGTTTGCAGCCAAAACGTCACCGGCCCATCATTCACTAGGCTGACCTGCATGTCTGCGCCAAACTGCCCTGTGGCCACTTTTTCAGTCTTCGCCCTGGCCTTTTGCACAAGTAAGTCAAATAAGTGCCTGCCCTCTTCCGGTGGAGCCGCGCTACTGAAGCTGGGGCGTGCGCCCTTTTGCGTATCGGCAGCTAGGGTAAACTGGGAAACTAGCAACATTTCACCGTCGATATCTGTCAGGCTAAGGTTCATTTTGTTATCGGCGTCGCAGAAGACTCGGTAGTTGAATAGTCGCTCGCACAGCCTATCCGCATCGGCCTCCGTATCGCCCTTTTCCACGCCCACCAGCACGAGCAGGCCCTGTTTTATCTCGCCAACAATTACCTCATCCACTTCGACGCTGGCTTTTTTGACTCGCTGGATTAGGCCGATCATTTGAACGCCCCCTGCTCTGAAAATTGATCAGTGGCATTGACCAGTGCATCAACAATACCCGGTTCAGAGGCGGCGTGCCCCGCATCATCTATCAGCTTGAATACAGCTTCTGGAAAAGCCCCGGCCAAGGTAAAGGCCTGCCTAGGCGGGCAAATAACATCGTAGCGCCCCTGCACGATAACGGTGGGTATGTGGCGGATGCTATCAATATTGTTAATCAGTTGGTTGGGCTGCATAAAGGATTGGTTCATAAAGTAATGGCACTCGATACGCGCCATGCCCAAGGCGGTTTTAGTGTCGCCGAAATAATCGCGCACCGTTTGATCGGGGTGCAATGTGGCAGTGCGCGCCTCCCACAGTGACCAGGCCTTGGCTGCGGCTAATTGCTTGGTCTCGTCACCTCCCGTCAACACCTTGTGGTAGGCGCTGAGTAAGTCAACCTGTTGCTCTGCAGGGATAGGGGCTAAGTAGTCCTGCCAGTAGTCTGGGAATATTTCTGAACAGCCAAATTGGTAAAACCAGCGTATGTCCTCGTCGCGGCATAAAAATATGCCGCGTAGTATGAGGCCGCGAACGCGCTGGGGATAGGCTTGTGAATAGATCAGCGCCAAGGTCGAGCCCCAGGATCCTCCAAACACTAGCCATTGCTCTATGCCTAATAACTCACGAATGCTCTCTATGTCAGAGATCAAGTCTTGGGTGGTGTTTTCGCGCAATTCAGCATGAGGTGTAGAGCGCCCGCAACCTCGCTGATCGAACAGGATAATGCGGTATTTTTCAGGGGCAAAGTATTGTCGGTGACCCTCTGTGCATCCACCACCCGGCCCTCCATGCAAGAAAATCACGGGAATACCGGCGGGATTACCGCACTCTTCGATATATATTGTGTGTAGGTTGCCCACCTGTAATTGCAGGGTTTTATAGGGACTAATGGAAGAGTAGAGTGTTTTTCGCATTTTATTTCCTTGGATAATGCATTTATATCAATGACTTATAAGCCTGCTGATATATTTGTAGGAATATTCCTACAAGTCTTGGGGAATATGGCCGTATTCCTCAGGCGTCAACTTTGCAAAAATACATGTATTGGTCATGGACGCCAAGCATGGAGTTGCTACAGGACGTGGATAAGGATGCCTTAAGGATTCAAGGCCTGCAATGGATCGTTAGCCTGGATGGCCCATGGAGAGCAACATCACCTAACTACATGGATTGTTAAACCCCGAGACTCACCATCTCGGGGTTATTTTTTTCAGGGCAATAAAGTGATGCAGGAATAATGGATGAACGATGTGCAAGGATGCACACTTTTTAATCGTTAACCTAAGCTCATACTGGATTGGTGCTTCTTTCTAGCCCCACTTAATATCGCCGTTATAAAACTCGCGATCATCACCTTCTGGTCGATTGCGGAAGTAGCGTAAATTCCACATGTATTGCTCTGGGCTGATGCGCACCATTTTTTCGTAGGCTAGGTTGACTTGCTCTGCGATCGCGGTAGGGCTGTCGGCTTGCGCGTTCCAGTCCAGAGCTTCACCAATATTGACGACCATTTTATCTTCGCTAGCTTCGTAGCGTGTGACACAGGGCAGAACTAGGGCCTGAGTTTGCTGAATAATATCGGCCATATTGGCTAGGGTGGCTTTGGGTGTGCCGAAATAAGGGGCAAATACCGAGTGCTTGGTGCCCAAGTCCTCGTCCATCAGGTGGTGCACTGCAACTCCTTCATTAACTAGGTTGATGACTTGTTCAATGGTGCCACCCGACTGGCGGCGAATAGGGTTCTTGGAAAGCTGGGCGCGCTTCATGCCCACCAGCCAGTCCAGTACTGGGTTTTTAAAGGTGTTAAAAATACCGGCAATAGGGTATTCCAAGCCTAGGGCGAAGGCGCCATATTCCAGCCAATACATATGCGGAATCAAATAGATGATGGGGCGCTTGTCTGTTTTAGCTTTATGCAGGTGCTCTATGCCCTCTATACGGGTACGCTGCTTGATTCGCTTCAGGCTGCGGAACCACATCCAGGCAATTTCGCTGATAGCAAAGCCAGAGTAGTTGGCATGCTGCATCAGCATAGCCTGTTTTTCTGCGTGGTTTAGGTCGGAGAAACAAATATTCAGATTGGCTTTTACGGCGCGTTCTCGACCCTTGCTGGAGAAAAGGCTTTTTCTGCCGATGGGGTACATAATACCTCGGCGCAGGCTGACGGGTAGGCAGGTGAAAAGCCAAACGAGAATTAATGTAAACCAAGTTGGCCAGTGTTTAGGGTGTAGTAGACCTTTGTGAAAAGTACCTGCGTGCATATGTATTTACCTTCTCCAGAAGGCGGGGGTCAATAAGACCAGGAGGGTGAAAATTTCTAAGCGGCCGAGGAGCATGGTGAAGCACAGAACCCACTTGGCAGGGTCGGAAATGTCGCCATAGTGGGCGCCCACGTTACCTAGGCCTGGGCCAAGATTGTTCAGGCAGGCGGCTACCGCAGAAAACGCGCTAACTTGGTCCATGCCGGTCATCAGTAGCAGAAGCATGGTGATTATGAAGACTGCCACATAGGCAGAGAAAAAGCCCCACACCGCTTCAATAACTTTTTCGGGCAGTGTGCCCCCCCCCATTTTGATGACGAGATGGGCATTCGGGTGTACTAAGCGCTTCAGCTCCCGCATGCCCTGCTTTAGCAATAACAAGAAGCGAATGACTTTCATGCCACCACCGGTGGAGCCTGCGCTGCCACCGATAAAGCTGGTCATGATTAGTAGTAGGGCAATAAAAGGAGGCCACTGGTAAAAGCTGTCGGTGGCAAAACCGGTGGTTGTGGCGATAGATACCGCGTGGAACAGGCCTTTGCGCAGGGCTTGGGTTGAGTCGCTTTCTGTGCCAGTGATGAGTAGCGCTAAGATGCAGGCCAGCCCCGTGAGTAGTAGCACGGACAAATAGGCACGGCATTCTTCGTCGTGGTAATAGGCCTTAAAGCTGGCGTTGCGCACAGCGGCAAAATGCAGGGCGAAATTTACACCGCCGAGGGTCATAAAGACGATACAGATGGCTTCGACAGCGGCGCTATCGAAGTAGCCGATACTGGCGTCGTGGGGTGAGAAACCGCCGATAGCGACGGTGGAAAAGCTGTGGGATATCGCATCAAATACGCTCATGCCCGCCAGCCAATAAGCCGCTGCACAGGCCACGGTAAGGCTGAAATAGATATACCACAGGGCCTTGGCGGTCTCGTTGATACGCGGGGTCAGCTTGCTGTCTTTTACTGGCCCCGGGGTCTCTGCGCGATACAGCTGCATGCCACCGACGCCGAGCATGGGCAGAATGGCGACGGCGAGAACAATAATTCCCATGCCGCCCATCCACTGCAGCATCTGACGGTAGAACAAGATAGATTTGGGCAGGGCGTCTAAGCCTGTTATCACGGTTGCACCGGTAGTGGTGAGGCCAGAAACGGACTCAAAAATGGCGTCGGTCAGGCTGAGGTTTACCGAGTTGGCGATGTACAGGGGCAGGGCGCCAAACAAGCCCAGCACCGTCCAGAACATCACTACCACTAAGAATCCGTCGCGCAGGCGCAGCTCTTGGCGAATTCTACGTACCGGGAGCCAGAGTATGAACCCTAAGCCAAAGGTGATCCATAGGGCGTCAAAGAAGGCCATGCCAGCGCCGTCTGTATAAATAAACGACACAATTAAGGGGGGCACATGGGTACTGCTGAACAGCATCAGCAACAGGCCAAGAATTCGCTGGATGACTTTAAACTGCACTAGATAAAGCCAACACTAACTTGGAACAGGCGCTCAATTTCTGGCAGCTTGCCTTTGTCAGATAGGAACATAATGATGTGGTCTTCGGCCTGTACCACAATGCTGTCGTCTAGCATTAGTACTTCTTCGCCCCGCACCACGGCACCGATGACCGCGCCTTCCGGTAGTTTTAAGTCGCCTACTTTGCGGCCCACCACTTTGGAGGTGCGCTCATCACCGTGGGCTACAGCTTCAATAGCTTCCGCTGCTCCGCGGCGCAATGAGTGTACAGCCACTACGTCGCCGCGGCGCACACGGGCCAACAGTGTGCCAATGGTGACCTGGCGAGGGGAGATGGCGATGTCAATGACATTGGACTCTACCAAGTCCACATAGGCGCTGCGGTTGATGATCGACATTACTTTGCCGCAGCCCATACGCTTGGCCAGCATGGCTGACAAAATATTCACTTCATCGTTATTGGTGAGGGAACAGAACACATCCATGCTGTCGATGTTCTCTTCTTGTAGTAGGCTCTCGTCTGCTACGTCGCCCTGTAAAATAAGGGTTTTATTCAGCTTTTCTGATAATAGCTTTACGCGCTGGCGACTGAATTCAATGATTTTAACTTGGTATTTGTGTTCCAGCTTCTTGGCGAGCAAGCCGCCGATGTTGCCGCCTCCTGCAATCATCACGCGGCGCACGGGCTTGTCCAGCTCGCGCAGCTCTTGCATCACCGCGCGAATGTTTTTCTTGGCAGATAGAAAAAATACTTCATCCTTGGCTTCAATCAGCGTATCTCCATTCGGAAATATGGCGCTGCCGTGGCGATAGATAGCCACTACTTTGGCGCGAATGCCCGGCATGTGCTCGCGCAGGGTGCGCAGGCGTTGGCCCACTAGGGGGCTGCCTTCGTAAGTCTGCACGGCCACCAGCTGCACGCGGCCATTGGCAAAGTCCAACACTTGCAGGGCGCCATGATATTCGATCAGGCGCTCAATATAGTCTGTGACTAACTGCTCGGGGCTGATCAAGAAATCAACTGGCATGGCTTCTTGGGCAAATAAACGCTCCTCATGCATCAGATATTGCTGGGAGCGAATGCGCGCAATTTTGGTGGGCACATGGAATAGAGTATAGGCCACTTGGCAGGCGATCATGTTCGTATCATCGCTGTTGGTGACCGCAATCAGCATATCCGCATCTTCGGCGCCAGCGCGACGCAGCACCTCGGGATGGGAGGCGTGGCCAGCAATAGTTTTGAGGTCTAGGCGGTCTTGTAAATCGCGCAGTAGATGATTGTCGGTATCGACAATGGTGACGTCATTGGATTCTGAAGCGAGAATGTTGGCGACAGAGGTGCCAACTTGGCCTGCACCAAGGATGATTATTTTCATGGGTGTATTGTAACCTTATATAGATAAAGCTCAATGAGGGCGATAAGTGCGGATATACAAGTGCAAAGCTAGCTCTTCACCAACTTCGCATAAAAGAATCCATCCGCATTCAGCTCATTGCCTGGCAATAGCTGGTGCCCAAAGCCCGTATCAATAGCCTCAGCCAGCTCTAACGTTTCAAGCTGCGCATCTTCATGTTTCTCTAAAAAGCGTTGTACCTGATGCTCGTTTTCTGCTTTAAATATAGAGCAGGTGGCATATAGCAGTGTGCCCCCCGGCTTAAGCGTAGGCCATACCGCGTTGAGGCACTCCCCCTGTAACTCGACGAGTGGAGCAATGTCCTCGGGGTGGCGCAGGGTCTTGATGTCGGGGTTGCGGCGGATTACCCCCGTGGCGGAGCAGGGGGCATCGAGTAGGATGCGGTCAAAGTGCTCTTCGTCCCACCAATCTTCAGTTTGTCGTAAATCTGCAGCAATAACTTCCGCTGATACGCCTAGGCGTTGTAAATTTCCACCAATTCTGACGATGCGCTTCGTTTCTAGCTCTACGGCGGTTAGCTGGCACTCTGGGGCGTACTCTAAAATATGTCCTGTTTTCCCCCCAGGAGCGGCACAGGCGTCGAGGATGCGTTCGTCGTTCTGGGGGACTAGTAGCTGTGTGGCGAGTTGCGCGGCTACATCTTGTACGGATACATCGCCATCTTCAAAGCCGGGCAGCAAGCTGACGTCGACAGGCTTATCCAGCAGTAATGCGGATAGGCTGCGAGGGCACGTTTTTGCGTCTATATCAGCCTCAGCTAAGCGTTGGATATACTGGTTACGATCCGTTTTGCTAAGGTTAACCCGCAGACTCATGGGCGGGCGCTCTAGTGCGGCCTCTGCGGCATCGCGCCAGTGCTGGGGCCAGTTGCCTTTCATGAATTTCAGCATCCAGCTGGGGTGGCTGAATAGAGGTACTTCTTTCTTCTGTAGATTGGCTAGTATTTCTTCGCGCTGGCGAATGGCATTGCGTAGTACCCCGTTAACGACACCTTTGGCCCACTCCTTGTCGCGCCACACCACTAGTTCAACAGCGGCATTCACGGCAGCGTGATCGGGTACGCGCATTTCGAATAGCTGGTAGAGGGCCATTTCTACAATCATGGCCAAGTCTTGGTCTTTGGGTTTGAAGCGCTTTTGTAGTAGCTGGCTGGCGATCCAGTTTAAGCGAGGGTGGTAGCGCATTACCCCGTAAACCAGTTCCTGGCTTAAGGCTTTGTCGCGTGGGTCGGCCACGCGCTTGGCCAGTTCCGGCATGACGGCGTTTAGGGAGTGGCCGTGATCAACGACTTGTAGCAGGCACCATAAGGCTTGTTTACGTGCTGCCATTAGCCAACCCCTTGAATAAATAGCTCGCCCGTTAGGTCGTGTGCATTAACAAAATCCTGAATGGCCAGGGGCTTGCCGCCGGGCAGTTGTAGTTTGGTGATGCGCAAAATACCTTTGGCTGTTGCAATGTCTAGGCCCTGTTTCGTGCAGCTAATGACGGTTCCTGGTTGCGCATCGCTTTGACCTTCAGCGACTTCTGCCATCCAGAAACGCAGGGGCTTGCCGTTGCGTTGAGTGTAGCAAATGGGCCAAGGGCTCATGGCGCGGACTTTTCTTGATAGGGCTAATGCCGAGGATGTAGGGCTGCTGAAATCGAGCTCCGCTTCAGCTTTGCTTAGTTTTTTGGCGTAATTGGCTAGCTCATTATCTTGTTTATTTCCCTCTAGCTCATCACTTAACAGTGCGGGGATGTGTTGCATAAGTAATGGGCCACCGAGACTGGCAAGGCGATCATGCAGTGTTTGCCCTGTTTCGGCATCACTGATAGGCGTAACTGACTTTGCCAGCATGTCGCCGGTATCTAAGCCGATGTCCATTTTCATCAGTGTGATGCCCGTTTCTGTGTCGCCTGCTTCTATGGCGCGCTGAATAGGCGCTGCACCGCGCCAGCGAGGCAATATCGACGCATGTAAGTTTACGCAGCCGTGGGTCGGGATGTTGAGGACCGATTCGGGCAGTAGCAGGCCGTAGGCTGCCACGACCATTAGGTCGGGCTGCAAGTCCTGCAGCGCTTGGCGGTCTTCAGCTTCCTTAAAATTGAGCGGTTGATAGACGGGAATATTTGCATCAAGTGCACACTGCTTTACGGGGCTGGCTTGTAGCTTACGGCCGCGCCCAGCGGGGCGGTCGGGCTGACTGTACACAGCAACTACCTCATACTGATCAGACTGACCGTCAATGAGAGCCTGTAATGCGGGCACGGCAAAGTCGGGTGTGCCCGCGTAGATAATTTTTTTTTTCATGGTTTTACGCAGTTTTATTCAACGCGCCCTGCTTCTTAAGTTTCTCCAGCTTGCGCTGAATACGGTTGCGCTTAAGCGGCGAAATATAGTCAACAAACAGCTTGCCATCTAAATGGTCAATCTCGTGTTGTATGCAAACCGCTTGCAGTTCGTGGCACTCTAGCTTGAAGCGTTTGCCGTCGCGATCTAGGGCTTCCACCACAATATGCTCTGCGCGCTCAACCTCTTCATAGAATCCGGGCACCGATAGGCAGCCTTCTTGGGTTACTTCTATGCCATCTGCGACAAGGATTTTGGGGTTGATGAAAACCAAAGGCTCGTTACCCTCTTCCGATATGTCTGTCACCAACACACGCTTATGCGCATTGACCTGAATCGCTGCTAGGCCAATGCCGGGGGCGTCGTACATCGTCTCCAGCATGTCATCGACAAGCTGGCGAATTTCGTCGTTTACCTCGGCCACAGGGGGGCATTTTTGGCGTAAACGTGGGTCGGGAAAATGTAGTATGTTTAAGATCGCCACTTCAATAACCTAGCTTTTCAAGTAATTTTACAATATTGTTCGATAAGACTATGATTGTACTGGATTAAATGTTCTCTGTAATTGCTAAATCCAGAGACAAAAAGCGCTTCGCTACAACCACTCGCGAGATAAAAACATGTTGGCACGCGGTTCAAAAGATAAAAAAACTGTTAAATTCAATAACTTAACAAGCTTTAAAACGGCTGCCTTGTTGCCTATTGTAGCAGCTTTGCTAGCAGCTTGCGGTACCTCGTCAAATATCAAGGAAGGTAGCGAATTTGGCTTCGAGGCTGATGTTGCAGAGCCTGCACCCATGGTGGCAGCTGAGCCTGCACCTGCAGAAGATGATTTTAAAGTCACTATTAACCCAAATAAGGTGACCGCTTTTGCGAAAGCGGCGGTAAAACGTAAGGTTGTTTCTATCCGTGACGGTGCGCCGACTAGCTACCAGGTGAAAAAGGGCGATACGCTGTGGGATATATCAAAAAAATTCCTCGCAGAGCCTTGGTTGTGGCCTGAGGTCTGGTATTTCAACCCTCAGATTGCCAATCCACATCTGATTTACCCAGGGGACACTCTGGTGATGAGCTATGTGGGCAATAAGCCGCAAATCCGAGTACTTCGCCCGGGCGAGAAAACGTTGAGTGGAGTTAATGCACAGGTTTCGAGTTTTGAGGTGCCTAGCAAGGTGGTGAAGCTATCTCCGCGTGTGCGTACTCAATCAATTGATGCAGCAATCCCGATGATACCTATAAATTCTATCAGCTCATTTTTAAGCTCATCTCGTGTATTAACAGCAGAAGAGTTGAGAGGCCTTCCAGTAATTGTAGGGTCCTTGGATAAGCATCTTATATCCGGCCCAGATACTACAGTATACGCACTGAATGTTCCTGACAGCGATGATGTGCGGTACAGTATTGTGCGCAAGGGGCGTGTCTTTAAGCACCATAAGACAAAGGAAATATTAGGTTATGAAGCTTTGGAAATTGGCGATGCTAAGTTAATTAGTAAGACAAATGCCCAGGGGGTCAGTAATTTCATAGTGAAGAACAATGTTCGTGAAGTATTGAAGCACGATATGCTGGCTGGCCCAGATGTTAACACTATCGTTGCTAACTTTCTGCCTTCGGCGCCAGCAGTGGAAGTGAGGGGAGAGATAATTGCCTTACACAATGCTATTTCTAATGTTGCGAGCAATCAAATAGTAATAATGGATGTCGGCTCTCGGGATGGTTTAGAGGTGGGCAATGTTCTTGCAATTGATCAGACGGGGGAAGCTGTTCGTGAAAAGCTGCCTAATAATACGCGTAGTCAAAAAATACAGTTTCCTGATGTACAAGCCGGATTGGCTCTTGTATTCCGGGTATATGATCGTGTTAGCTATGGCTTGATTGTGGACTCGCATAGATCTGTTCATATGAATGACAAAGTTCGTAACCCGCAAATATCTAAAGATTTCTAGCTAGGGAGGCAGGGTCATGGATGACCTCACTTTATGGATTAGGCTCTGGCATACACCGGGCTTGGGTGCAGTATCCGGCGCTCGCTTGCTGGAGCAATTTTCTTCAGTTCAAAATATATTTTCTGCATCGGCTGCTGAGTTAGTTCAAGCTGGTTTAAAGCGCCCTGTGGCTGACGCCTTGCAGCGTGAATCACAAGATCAAGTTGTCCATACTTCGCTTGAATGGAGCGAGGCAGAGGGCAATCACATAATTCACATACGTGATGACCGTTACCCTCCCTTGCTCAAGCAAAGCCCGTCTGCCCCTGCACTGTTATTTGTGAAGGGCGCCCTGAATGTTTTGGCTGACCCCCAGCTAGCCATGGTCGGCAGCCGCAACCCTAGTGAGGGTGGTAAAGATACGGCGTTTCAATTTGCTAAGCATTTAAGTCGTTCGGGTGTACTTGTGACTAGTGGCTTGGCCTTAGGTATAGATGCTGAAAGTCACAAGGGTGCTTTGGCCGTTAATGCGCCGACTATTGGCGTGGTTGCGACGGGCCTGGACCGGGTATATCCAGCTCGACACAAGGCCTTGGCCGAAGAGATATTAGCCACGGGTGGAGCGATTGTTTCGGAGTTCCCTTTAGGCACTAGCCCTAAGGCGTCACATTTCCCCCAGCGTAATCGTATTATTGCGGGATTGAGTCTGGGCACTTTAGTCGTTGAGGCTGCGTTGCGCAGCGGCTCCTTAATTACTGCGCGCCAAGCGCGAGAGGCGGGCCGAGAAGTGTTTGCGATTCCGGGTTCTATTCACAACCCGATGAGTAAAGGCTGTCATGCCTTGATTAAGCAGGGGGCTAAGTTGGTAGAGGCCGCTGATGATATTTTGGAAGAGCTAGCGCCGCAGCTAGAGAATGCGATCAGTGCGCCGAAGGGCCAGACTGAGCTATCTATTAACGACTCGAAAGAGCTTGTGAGTGAGCACGATGTTTTGCTGGACGCTATGGGCTATGACCCCGTGACGATTGATCAGCTAAATCAAAAATCTAGTTTTCAGGCCTCAGAAATTGCCTCTATGTTATTGATTCTAGAGTTGGAAGGGAGGGTTAGCAGTGAATCAGGCGGGCGCTTTCAGCGCCGTAAATAAGCCAATTCCCATACTTTACTTGCAATTCATCACCGCACACCTTATATATGCCCCCACTTAAGCCTGCAGGCGCAGTTTTATGCCTACAGCCCCTCGAATTAAGCCGCGCAAGCGATAGAGAGCAGCATGAGCAAAAATCTCGTTATTGTGGAATCACCCGCAAAATGTAAAACGATCAAAAAATATCTAGGCAAAGACTTTGAGGTCATGGCCTCCTACGGCCACCTACGCGATTTGATCCCCAAGGAGGGCGCGGTCAATCCGAATGATAACTTCGCGATGATCTACGAGCCAATTGAACGCAATATGAAGCATATTAGCGAAATCAAAAAGGCCATCAAAAAAGCTGACGTCCTCTATCTCGCGACTGACCCCGACCGCGAAGGTGAAGCTATCTCTTGGCACTTAAAAGAGCTACTTGACGAAGCGGGCCTATTGAAGAAAAAAGAAGTGCGTCGCATTGTCTTTAACCAAATCACCAAGAAAGCAGTTAATGATGCGGTGGAAAACCCACGCGAGCTATCCTACGACCTAATCAACGCCCAGCAAGCACGCCGCGCATTGGATTACTTGGTTGGATTTAACTTGTCGCCGCTATTGTGGCGAAAAATTCGCCGCGGCTTGTCTGCCGGGCGAGTGCAAAGCCCTGCATTGCGTTTAATTGTTGAGCGCGAATTAGAAATTCAAAAATTCCAGCCCAAGGAATACTGGACGCTGGAAGCCGACCTTAACAAGGACAAAAACAAGTTCAGCGCCAAGCTTAATGTACTGGGCGGCGAGAAGATTAAGCAGTTTAGTATTACAGAAACAGGCGGTGCTAACAGCGCTCGTGATCAGCTATTAAAAGCCGCAGATGGCAAGCTGAAAGTCGTTAAGGTTGAGCGCAAGCAGCGTAAGCGCAACCCTTCTCCACCGTTCACTACTTCAACTATGCAGCAGGAAGCTATCCGCAAGCTAGGCTTTTCTGCTTCCCGCGCTATGTCTGTTGCACAACAATTGTATGAAGGTGTTGATGTGGGCGAAGGCGCCACGGGTTTGATTACCTATATGCGTACCGATTCGGTGACGCTGGCCCAAGAGGCCCTAGATGAAATTCGCGGAATGATCAGCGATCGCTACGGAGAGGACTTCCTGCCCAAGGAGCCACGTGTCTTTAAGACCAAGGCGAAAAATGCTCAAGAAGCTCACGAAGCAATTCGCCCAACTTCTGCTTTGCGGCACCCCGATGACATTAAAAACAAGCTTAGCAAGGACCAGTTCAAGTTATACCGCCTGATCTGGAATCGTACCGTGGCATGTCAGATGATCCATGCGGTGATGAATACAGTTGCGGCGGATATGGAGCCTAGCATAGAAGCTGGTGGACACCAGTTTCGCGCTACGGGGCAAACAATTCACCACGCGGGCTTTATGTCGGTGTACCAAGAAAGTCAGGATGACGGCAAAGGTGATGACGATGAGAAGATGTTGCCGACCTTGGAAGAAGGCCAGCTGATTGAGTTGCTCGAAATTCGCGCCGACCAACACTTTACTGAGCCGCCACCACGTTTCACCGAAGCGAGCTTGGTTAAAACACTGGAAGAGTTTGGTATTGGCCGCCCATCAACCTATGCCAGTATTATCTCGACGCTACAGAACCGAGAGTATGTGACCTTAGAGAAGAAGCGTTTTGAGCCCACCGATGTGGGAGAGGTTGTGAACCGCTTTCTGACTTTGTACTTCACTCAGTATGTCGATTACGATTTTACTGCCAAGTTGGAAGACGAGCTAGATGCCGTCGCCAATGGGGATATGGAGTGGTTGCCCGTCATGGAGCGCTTCTGGGACGGTTTCATTGAGAAGGTACAAACCACCGAGACAGGAGTTTCGCGCCAAGACGTGACCTCTGTAGATATGGAAGAGAAGTGTCCGAAGTGTGAAAGCCATTTGCAGACTAAGCTAGGTCGCAGCGGTAAGTTCATTGGTTGCTCGGGTTACCCTGATTGCGATTACACGCGCAACGTTGACGAAGACGATAGTGAGCCAGAGATCATCGAAGGGCGCTCATGCCCTGAATGTGAAAGCGACTTGATTGTTAAGCGCAGCCGCTATGGAAAATTCATTGGTTGCACCGGCTACCCAGAGTGCAAGCATACTGAGCCTTTGGAAAAGCCTGAAGATACGGGTGTTGAATGCCCCCAGTGTCATCAGGGCAGTTTGTTGAAGCGTAAATCGCGTCGCGGCAAAATTTTCTATTCCTGCGATCGCTACCCCGATTGTGAATACGCTATCTGGAACGCGCCTCTAGCCGAGCCTTGCCCAACGTGCTGCTGGCCTATTACCAGTATCAAAACAACCAAACGCAAGGGTACAGAGCGCGTTTGCCCGCAGGCCGAGTGTCGCTTTAGCGAGCCTGCAGAAGAGCATGCGCCTAAACCGGAGAAAGAGGAGGACTAGTGTCTTCTGAGCTTTTTCCGTGCCTCACTGCATTACAGCAGGGTGAGGTCATTGCCTATGCAACTGAGGCCGTCTATGGCCTCGGATGTGATCCTGATAATCAATTCGCGGTAGAGCGGTTACTTAAACTCAAGCAACGCCCGATAGATAAGGGTCTGATCATTGTTGCAGGGGAGCTGTCACAGCTGGCTAATTGGATCGATGTGGAAGCTGTCTCGGCAGCCTATCCGCATGTACTGCATAGCTGGCCGGGCCACAGCACTTGGTTGCTGCCTTGTAAGCCAGAAACACCTCAATGGTTGACCGGGCAGTTTGATACTCTTGCTGTTCGAGTCAGTGCACACCCCGGTATTAATAAGCTCTGTGCAGCCTTCGGCAAGGGTATTGTCTCTACTAGTGCAAACCCTTCGGGGGCAGAACCCGCACGCAATGCTCAGCAGGCACAAGCCTATTTTCCGGCCTTGAATGTGTTACAAGGGGAGGTAAACAAAGTCGCCCAGCCCTCTATTATCCGGGATGCGCAAAGTCTAGAAGTAATTCGCGCTTAGCGATAGCGCTGGCCGTTTAACTCAATCCAGCCGCCCACCTTTCTGCCTTTCGGGTCGTGGTGTGTCCAATGTATTACCCCGCCCTTGTTGTTCCATTCATAGCGTCCGCGTAGCTTGACTTGTGCGCCTATGGTTAAGGGCAGGCGCGGAGCAAGATCAATATTATGTGCAATCAGTACGGTATGTTTGGGTGCGATGCGCAGAATAAAGCGTTGGTGGCGGCTGCCTTTATTATCATCAGCTAGCACTTTTTCTACCGTGCCTTGAGCTTCCAACCAGTGCTTAGATTGCTGCTGCTCGAAGGCCTGTTGAACGGCTTGGTTTGATGCGGATAGGCTGGGGGCGTTGCTTGTATCGCAGGCGCTCAGCAGCAAAAAAATTAGCAATGCGGCAGCGCGTATGATTTGAGGCATATTGTTGTTCAAATGTTAGAATAGCCCACATACTCTCAGCGATAGAAAGCCATGTCCATTAACAAAGCAGCCATTAAAGACTACCTCGTCGACCTACAAAACCGCATCTGTGATTCGTTGACTGCGATAGACGGAGAGCTGTTTGCACAAGACAGCTGGCAGCGTGAGCCTGGCGAGCGCTTGGGTGGCGGCGGCATAGGTCGTGTTCTAGAAGGGGGGAAGGTGATTGAGAAAGGCGGCATTAACTTCTCCCATGTAGTGGGCAGCAATATGCCAGCCTCTGCTACGGCACATCGGCCAGAGCTGGCCGGACGCAGCTTTGAGGCTATGGGTGTTTCTCTCGTGATACATCCACGCAACCCCTATGCGCCGACCAGTCATATGAATGTACGCTTCTTTATTGCCGAGAAAGAGGGTGAGGAGCCAATATGGTGGTTTGGCGGCGGCTACGACCTCACGCCTTATTATGGTTTTGATGAAGATTGCACACACTGGCACCAAACGGCGGCAGGCGCCTGCGCGCCTTTTGGGGAAGAGGTCTACCCTGAGCTGAAAAAATGGTGTGATGAGTACTTCTATTTAAAGCATCGCGATGAACCTCGCGGCATCGGCGGCGTGTTCTTTGATGACCTAAATCAAAGCAAAGACGAGAAGTGGGATTTCGAAACTAGCTTTGCTTTTATGCAGGCGATCGGTAATAGCTTTATAGAGGCTTATTGCCCTATTTTAGAAAAACGTAAAGATACTGATTACGGCGAGCGCCAGCGCAGCTTCCAGTGCTATCGCCGTGGGCGCTATGTGGAGTTTAACTTGGTATTTGACCGAGGCACCCTGTTTGGCTTGCAGACGGGTGGAAGGACGGAGTCTATATTGATGTCTATGCCTCCGGTGGTGGAGTGGAGGTATAATTGGGAGCCGGAAGAGGGTTCGGAAGAGGCAGAGCTTTATGATGCATTTTTAATTTATAAAAATTGGCTTTAGAAAAATTCATCTTTTTCGACATATAGTGAATATTGATAACCAGTTATTGAGGCATTTATGCAACCGGATTTTGCAAAGAAGACAATTGATGTACTAGCCAAAAGATCTGCTTTCAAGTGTTCAAACCCTGACTGTAGGGTATCTACTATTGGGCCGAATGGTGACCCTGAAAAATCGACATCGATTGGCGAAGCAGCACACATTTTCGGGGCAAGAGAGGGAGCAAAAAGGTTCTCACATAACATGACGGATGCGGCAAGAGCCGGAATTGTCATAAATTAATTGACACGGATGAGCAAAGGTTCCCTAGTGAGGTGCTGTTTTCTTGGCGAGAGAATCATGAAAGCTACGTTCAGTTAGAACTAGGGAATTCAACTGATCGAATCATCAAGGCACAGCTGGACGCGAAATTATTACCTTTTGCTGAGTACCCTCCAGTTGTCAGGCGCATATTGACCGACAAGCCAGTTGGCTGGGAATATAGTTTAACTGCCGAGCTAATGAGGCACTTGAATACGCCTGTATTTAGAAAAGTTAAAGATTTAGATGAAGGCTTATATATAGGCTCTTATGAACACATTCCAGAAGAACAGTTTTTTTCTTGGGTGGGGGAGCGCTTGGCCGAACTGTCTAATTTAACAGAGCCATTAGTTAAGTTGTTGGACAGGCTAAATGAAAGCTGGGGCGCTCCAGGGGAGGAAGGAAGTGCGGATGAAGTCCTTCATGTATGTACGCTGATCCATGGGCACTTAGAAAATATAGTTTCTTATGAGGAAAAAATATACTTTTCAATTGTCGAAGAGAAGCATGAAAAAGTAGCTAGTCTACTGAAAGGTATTTTAGGCTGCCAATTAGAAAAATTAGCGTCGATCCCTGAAGATCTAGATGCTGTCATATCCATGGTCGGTGATGATCATGAAGGAACAGCTGAGGAACCTTTAGTAATACACAAAACGATAGATTTCGATGTGCCCGATAATTGGGAGAAAGAGTTCAATCGCGAATTGAAGAAGGTGGCTCCGAAAGCTGAAAACACAGGCGTGACTATTTTTTCAGTAGTGTTTTGGGTTGTGTTCTTTGGGGTTGTTTATATAGTTGCTTTTTAGCTAAGTAATAACCAAATTATCTCGGTGGATCATCTCCTGATCCGCCGAATACCCCAGCAATGCGGATAGGCTATCAGAGCCCTGTTGCTTGATCTTATCCGCATCGCTAGCGTTGAAATTCACCAGCCCTCGGGCTATTTCTAGCCCATCCGCATTCACGCAGCTCACTAGATCTCCACGCTGAAACTCACCCAGTACTCCCACTACGCCGATAGGCAGCAAGCTCTTGCCCGATTTTTTCAGTATCTCTACAGCACCGCCATCTAGTACTAGAGTGCCCGCCACATGTAAGCGCGAAGCCAGCCATTGTTTGCGCGCCGCCATAGGCTCTTGGGAGGCGACTAACAAAGTGCCCAGCTGCTCACCCTCGGCTAGGCGAGCCAGCACGCGATCTTCCCAGCCAGAGGCGATCAGGGTGTGGGCCCCTGATCGTGCGGCTTTCTTTGCGGCGCTGACCTTGGTGATCATACCGCCGCGGCCTAGCGCGCCGCCCTCGCCGGCCATACCCGCAAAGCGCTCATCGTTGGCGTCGCCTTCTTGGATGAGTTTGGCTCCGGGGGTGTTGCGAGGGTCCGCGTCAAACAGGCCTTGCTGGTCGGTGAGTATAGTTAACACATCGGCTTCAACTAGGTTGGCGACTAAGGCGCCAAGGGAGTCGTTGTCGCCAAAGCGAATTTCGTCGGTGGCGACGGTGTCATTTTCATTGACGATGGGCACGACGCCCATCTCCAATAAGGTTTTTAGTGTGTTACGCGCATTTAAATAGCGGCGGCGATTAGCTAGGTCGTCGTGGGTGAGTAGTATTTGTGCGGTGTGGATACCATGTTTGGCAAAGGCCGATTCCCAGGCTTCTATTAAGCCCATTTGCCCTACGGCGGCTGCAGCTTGCAGCCCGTGTAGTGTGTCTGGGCGCTCGCTTAGCTTTAAGCGCACCATGCCTTCTGCCACGGCACCGGATGAAACCAATACTATGCTTTTGCCACCATCTTTCATTTCGGCCAATTGGCCGACCCAGTCTTGAATGCTGTCGCGAGCTAGGCCCTGACCGTCACGAGTCATCAGGGCGCTGCCGATCTTAACGACCCAGTTATTGGCTGATTGTATGGGGCTGCGATTAGTCATGGGGGAATTGTACTGTATTGTAGGGGCGAAATCTGTTCGCGAAAAAGTTCCTACAGATTAGCTTTTAGTCGGGTCGTAAGGTTCTAGTGCTTTTTTAATTTCAGCTTTGCTCGGCCCGCGCTTCTCGTCAATATGGTTCATTATTTTAAAGCAGAGATCTTTAGTGCCCGCCTTGTTTAAGGCGGAGATGTGGAATACGGGCCCTTGCCAATCTAATTCTTGAATAATGTCGGCGCAGAGTTGTTCCTGCTCGTCTTCTGGAATCAGGTCTAGCTTGTTAAGTAGCAGCCAGCGCGGCTTGTCACCTAGTTCTTCACTGTAGCGGTGTAGCTCTTTAACGATTTTTTTCGCTTCAACCACAGGGCCGTCGTCAGAGGCAGTGGCTACATCAAGTACATGTAGCAATAAATGCGTACGCTGCAAGTGCTTCAAAAACTGAATGCCTAGGCCTGCGCCATCAGCGGCGCCTTCGATCAAGCCGGGGATGTCGGCGACGACAAAGCTTTTGCTGTCCGCTACACGCACAACACCTAAGTTAGGGTATAAGGTAGTAAAGGGGTAGTCGGCGACTTTGGGTTTGGCTGAGGACACTGCCCGAATGAAGGTCGACTTGCCCGCATTGGGCATGCCAAGCATGCCAACGTCAGCCAATACTTTCATCTCTAGGCGTAGCTCTTTTCGGTCGCCTAGAGAGCCGTTGGTGTGTTGGCGTGGGGCGCGGTTTACCGAGCTTTTAAAGCGAGTATTGCCTAGGCCGTGGAAGCCGCCTTGGGCAACCAGCAGCTTTTCGTCGTGCTCGGTCAGGTCGCCGATCAGCTCCTCAGTGACGGCGTCATACACCATGGTGCCAATCGGCACGGGGATGATTAGGTCTTCACCTGCTGCGCCGGTGCAGTTGCCGCCGGAGCCGCCCTTGCCGTTGCGTGCCTGATATGTGCGTACATGGCGAAAGTCGGCAAGGGTGTTTAGGCCTTCGTCGGCTTGTAAAAATATACTGCCACCGTCGCCGCCATCACCGCCATCAGGGCCACCAAAGGGTACGTACTTTGCGCGCAGGAAGCCTACACAGCCATTGCCGCCATTGCCGGCGAATACTTTAATTTTTGCTTCATCTACAAAGTTCATATCTACCTACCTATTGGTGCTAGGGCATTATTATGGTGCCCTATAACAAAAAAGCCCCATCAAAACTGACGGGGCCTTTTCTTAGCTCGTCGTGAGCCGCTTTTAGTCAGCGTAAACGCTTACAAACATGCGGTTCTTAGGGCCTTTCTTTTCAAACTTAACTTTGCCATCTGCTTTAGCAAACAAAGTGTGGTCTTTACCGCAGCCTACGTTTACGCCTGCGTGCATTTTAGTGCCGCGCTGACGAACTAGGATGTTGCCCGCTAGAACAGCTTCGCTGCCATAGCGCTTTACGCCAAGTCGATTGCTTTCCGAGTCGCGTCCGTTACGGGTGGAACCCGCTGCTTTTTTATGTGCCATGAGTTAATTCCTCTGTTGCAGATATTGCTGATCTAGCCAGCAATGCCTGTGATTTTAACTTCAGTGTAATACTGACGGTGACCCTGACGCTTCATGCTGTGCTTGCGGCGACGGAACTTAATGATTTCTACTTTCTTGGCGCGACCTTGAGCAACAACTTCAGCTGTTACTTTAGATCCTTCAACGATAGGAGAGCCAACTTTCAGGTCGTCGCCATTGGCGATCATTAGGACCTGGTCGAATTCTACGGCGGCGCCCGCGTCAGCTTCTAGCTTCTCTATGCGCACAGTCTGGCCTTCTGCCACTTTATACTGTTTGCCACCGGTTTTAATAACTGCGTACATGTAAACTCCAAAGCCCCATGTATTTAAAGGGGGTTTGCGGAAAAGGGCGCGAATTTTAACGGCACAAGGCGTTGCGGTCAACTGCTAATCCCCTTTTTCCTTGTTATTGCTTGGTTTTTTAGTCTCTAGTGTTATTTAAGCGTTGACACCACTATATCTGCCACATAGCATTCGGCCATCCTCATTAAATGTGTTGCTATGGACATAAACCAAGCTCAAAATTTGATTTTTGAAGAGATGCAGGCCGTCGATGCGCTGATTTTACAGCGTTTACAGTCGGATGTTGTGCTCATTAACCAGATCGGCCACTACATTATTAATAGTGGAGGTAAACGCCTGCGCCCCCAGCTAACGGTTATGGCAGCGGGCGCTGCTGGTTATGCGGGCGAGCTGCATTTGCAGCTGGCTGCGGTGGTGGAATTTATTCACACTGCCACTTTGCTGCATGATGATGTGGTCGACTCCTCTGATCTACGCCGCGGCGAAAAAACAGCTAATGCACTGTTTGGCAATGAGGCTGCGGTTTTAGTTGGTGACTTCCTGTATTCCCGCGCCTTCGAAATAATGGTGGAAGTGGATAGCATGCGAGTCATGGATATTTTGTCTAAGACGACCAACGTTATTGCCGAAGGCGAGGTCATGCAGCTGCTGAATATCCATGATGCGGATACCACGGAAGCGCGCTATTTAGAGGTTATCCATAGCAAGACGGCCAAGTTATTTGAGGCGGCGACTCAATTGGGTGCGGTTTTGGCGGGCTTGCCGGCAGAACAAGAGCAGGCTCTCGCGGCCTACGGTATGCACTTGGGTACGGCGTTCCAGTTGATTGATGACGTGCTGGACTACAGTGCTAGCGCGGAAGATATGGGCAAAAATGTCGGAGACGACCTTGCAGAAGGCAAGCCGACGTTGCCGCTGATTCACGTTATGCGCACGGGCACGGATGAGCAGGCCGCATTGGTACGCAGCGCGATCGAAAACGGCGGCTTGGATCAGTTGGAGGCCGTGTTGGCGGCTATCGAAGCCACTGGTGCACTCGAATATGCTCGCAAGGTAGCGCAACAGGAGGCTGATGCAAGCCTATCCGCATTGGCATTTTTGCCGGAATCGGAGTACAAACAGGCTTTGATTAGCTTGGCGCAATACTCTGTAGACAGATCTTCATAAGGTAGCTGTGATGGCAAAAGGCACTCTCTATACTATATCAGCCCCCTCGGGCTGCGGAAAAACCAGCTTGGTTAAGGCTCTGCTTGAGCGCATGAGCGGCATTGGCGTGTCTGTCTCCCATACCACGAGGGATATGCGCCCAGGTGAGGTCGACAGCGTGGACTATCACTTTATTGATGCAGATAAGTTCCTCGAGATGATCCACTCAGGTGATTTTTTGGAACATGCACAAGTATTTAGAAATTATTATGGCACCTCGCAAAGCAGCGTAGAGGCCATGTTGAATAACGACCAAGATGTGATTTTGGAAATTGACTGGCAGGGTATGCAGCAGGTTCAAAAGCTGCGCCCAGATAGTGTGGCAATCACCATTCTGCCACCGTCGCTGGCGGCATTGCAGTCGCGCCTACAGGGTCGGGACTCAGATACGGATGAAGAAATTGCCCATCGGATGTCTCAAGCTAAGGAAGAGATGTCGCATTTCTCTGAGTGTGATTTCTTGGTGATCAACGACGATTTCAATACAGCCCTGGATGAACTCTGCTCTATTGTAACCAGTTTGCGCTTGCGTACTGCGGTGCAGGCGTCGCGCCACGAGGCCTTACTTGGCGACCTTGTTCGCTAGTCTTTTCCTGTGCTTGGAGCCTGTCTGCGTGAAAAGTCAATGAGGCGAATGGTCAAGCTGGGCCAAATCGCATACAATGCCCGGCCACGCTATATATCTGGAGACCTTTAATGGCCCGCGTAACAGTCGAAGATTGCATGACCCAAATGGACAACTTGTTCCAATTGGTACTCGTTTCCTCAAAAAGAGCTCGCCAGCTTGCCGAAGGCGCTGAGCCCCACGTAGAGGCAGATGGCGATAAGCCTACGGTTATTGCCCTGCGTGAAATTGCTGAAGGCTTCATTACTAAAGATATTTTAGATGAGAAAGAAGCTGCGGTAGAGCTAGACCTAGCTGATTTTGCTGCCAGCGCTAGCGCAGACACTGCCGCTTAATGCGGGGTTGCGACTACGTTCTGTGTCGCACTAAACAGGGGCCTACATGATCAAGCAGGCCCCTGCTCACGAATTTCTAAATTCTTCATCCGACGATACTCCTTTTGGGGTGCGCGAGCTTTGCAATGAACTATCGGTCTATATGGACTCGGAGGGTGTAGAGCTAGTCTATAACGCTTATTTAGTGGCTGCAGACGCCCATAGCGGGCAGATGCGGATGACGGGCGAAGCCTATATATATCATCCCTTGGCCGTAGCGCGTATTGTTGGCGAACTACAAATGGACCCGCACACCGTGGCGGCAGCCGTGCTACACGATGTGATAGAAGACTCCGATATAGACAAAGCGCATATTGCTGAGCGCTTTGGCGAGACGGTGGCCGAGCTGGTTGACGGTGTCAGTAAGCTGGAGAAGATTCAGTTTGAATCTCGTGAAGAGGCTGCGGCAGCGAGCTTCCGCAAGATGATGCTGGCTATGGTCAGCGACATTCGTGTGATGTTGATTAAGCTGGCCGACCGTTTGCACAATATGCGTACGCTTAATGTTATGCGCCCTGAAAAGCGCCGCCGTATTGCTAGGGAAACCCTTGAAATTTATGCCCCCATTGCCATGCGCTTGGGTATTAATAGCATACGCTTAGAGCTGGAAGACTTGGGCTTTCAAGCCATGCACCCTTTGCGCTACAAAACCCTGCAGGCCTATGTAGAGCGCACTCGCAAGCATCGCAAGGAAGTGATGACGTCGGTAGAGGTTAGCTTTACGGCGAATATGCAGGAGGCGGGGGTGGAGGGTAAGATTTCTGCGCGCGAGAAACACTTATATAGCGTCTACCGCAAGATGCAGCGTAAGCGTTTGCGTGTCACCGATATCATGGATCTGTTTGCCTTGCGCGTGACGGTTGACAGTATCGACGATTGTTATCGCATGCTGGGCGTGGCACACCGTATCTACAAGCCCTTGCCCGATCGCTTTAAAGACTACATCGCCATCCCGAAGAGCAATGGTTATCAGGCCTTGCATACTATTTTATTTGGCCCTGGCGGCATACCTATTGAGGTGCAAATTCGCACGGACGAGATGGACTTCTTTGCCGAGCAGGGTGTGGCGGCGCACTGGGTATACAAGTCGGATGAGGCGCCTCAGGTTAACGCGCAAAACCGAGCCCAGCGCTGGCTGCAGGATTTACTGCAGATCCAGAACAGTGCGGGGGACTCGGTGGACTTCTTGGAAAACGTTAAGCTCGACCTGTTTCCAGATGATGTCTACGTGTTCACCCCCAAAGGCCGGATTTTAGAGCTTCCTGGCGGGTCTACTCCAGTGGACTTTGCCTATGCATTGCATACCGGGGTGGGTGACACCTGCACGGGAGCCAAGGTTAATCGCCGTATGGTGCCGCTGTCGACTAAGCTGGAGAGCGGCCAGACCGTGGCAATATTAACCGCTGATAGCGCAAGACCGAATCCCGCTTGGTTGAATTTTGTGGTGACGGCCAAGGCGCGTACAGGCATTCGCCACTATTTGAAGAACCTTAAGGAAGAGGATAGCGTCAAACTGGGACAGCGCTTGTTAAGTCAGGCGCTCACGGCTTACGGTATGGAAGTGGATGATGTGCCAGAGAAGAGCTGGGAGGTGATTGTGGATGAATATGACTACACCTCTGTAGACCAGCTGATGCGCGAAATTGGCTTTGGCAATCGTGTGCCCAGCTTGGTAGCTAGGCGTATTGCGCCAAGTGATCGCAATATCGGCGGCTTTAGTGGAGCAGATGAATTGGCGGAAGGTGGCGGTGTTCCGTCCATTACTCAGTTGGATATAAAGGGTACGGAGGGCTTGGTAGTCTCTTATGCCAAGTGTTGCCATCCTATTCCTGGTGACCACATTGTTGCTGTGATCACCGCTGGCAAGGGCTTGGTTGTACACCGTAAAAAATGTAATAACTTGCCCGACGCTAGCAAACGCCCTGGCGCCATCCTTGAGGTGGACTGGGATGAAGGCATCACTACGCTGTTTCCTGTGCCTATCCGCATCGATACCACAAATCGCCGTGGTGTATTGGCTAAAATCGCCACCGAGGTCACCGAGACGGGGTGTGACATTGAGCATATTGAGTTTGATGAGCGCAATGGAGTGTCGACAATGCTGGTATTTGATATTGCCGTTTCTGGGCGCACCATGTTGGCAGAGGCGCTGCGTCGCCTGCGTCGTATCGACGGCGTTATTAAGGTTAGTCGGCAAAAAGGCTGATTGGTTTATTGTCGTTCCCACCCCTAGGGTTAACTCCTAAAAAATGCTACTCTTTCGCCCTCTCAAAACACTGATGTACAGTCATTATGAACGATAAAACTCACTTTGGTTTTCAAGAAGTCGATAGCTCGGACAAGGCCGGCAAAGTTGCCGAGGTTTTTCACTCCGTAGCCAGCAAATATGATGTAATGAATGACTTTATGTCGATGGGTGTACATCGTCTGTGGAAGAAATATACGATTGAAACATCGGGCGTACGCCCGGGGCATCGTGTATTGGATTTGGCGGGTGGCACTGGCGACTTGGCCAAAGCTTTCAGTAAAAAGGTCGGCCCCAGAGGGCAGGTCGTACTGTCCGATATCAACGCCTCTATGCTGGCCGAAGGCCGCAGCCGTATGATTGACGCGGGGGTGTCTAACAATATGGAATTTGTGCAAGCCAATGCGCAGACCCTACCTTTCCCCGACAACCACTTTAATTTAGTCACGATCGCCTTTGGCCTGCGCAACGTCACGGATAAAGACGCCGCACTGCGCTCTATATTGCGTGTATTAAAGCCGGGCGGGCGTTTGTTGGTGTTGGAGTTTTCTCGCCCTACCAACCCTGTTATCCGCAAGGTCTATGACGAATATTCCTTTAATGTTATCCCCAAGGTGGGTAAGGCGGTGACAGGGGATGCGGAAAGCTACCAATACTTGGTGGAGTCTATTCGCATGCACCCCGATCAGGAAACACTGAAGGAGATGGTGTTAAATGCGGGTTTTGATCAGGCGGACTACATCAACTTGACCAATGGTGTGGTTGCTATACACCGTGGCTTTAAGTTGTAGCTTGTATGAGTCAAGTTCCTAGCAATATTCAATTTGCCAGTTTTTATCGGCGTTTAGTAGCGTATGTGTTGGATAATATATTCACTACATTTATTTCGGTATTTCTTCTGCAAACCTTCTGGGCGGAAGAAATGCAGCAGTGGGCAGAACTGTATATTGCCAGCGCTAAAACGGGTGAGGTTGTTGCTCTTCCTGGGGCGATGCTGATTGTGCATATTAGCTGTTTTGCTATTTACAGCGCGTTTTTTTGGCTGCGTTATCAAGGCACTCCTGCACAGCGCATGCTGAAGATGCGAGTATTGAATGTAGAGACGGGAGGGGCATTGAATATAAATCAAGTGAGTCTGCGTTTCGCGGTCTTATATGGTGTATCGATTATTGCCGGGCCCCTAGCGCCCATTATTTTGGCCTGGAGTATGTTTAGAAACCAGCAGCAGCGCGCACTGCACGACTTAGTTGCGAGCAGTGTGGTGGTGATGCAGACAACAGAGGCAGAGCAGAATTCGGTGCCAGAACCCGAAGCTAGCGACCATCGAGAATTTTAATGTCTGGTGATCGCGAAGAATTTTCCATGCGGCCCCCACGTGTATTACTGGGGGCCATGGAAGCGGCCGCCAATAGAGTGCTGCACAGCGACCCCGATATTGCCCCTAAAGTAAGACGCTTACATGGCAAGGTCATGCAGTTACATATTAGCGGCTTGGGTGTGCGTGTTTTTGTCTTGGTGAGTAATGGCAATATTATATTTTTTGACGATTTTGGTGGTGATGCCGATGTTTGTCTTAGCGCACCGCCATTGGCATTGTTGCGCATGGGTCTAGAGCAGCGCCAGGGCAAAAGCATAATGGGCAATGCGGATGTGCTACTGGAGGGCGATATGCAAATCGCTCAGCAGTTTCAGTCCTTGATTGCCGCCCTAGAGCTAGACTGGGAAGAGTTGCTGGCCCAGCGTGTGGGTGATATCGCTGCGCGCCAAGTGGGCTTGATGGCTGAAGGCTTTGGCCGTTGGTTAAGGCGTAGTCACACCTCTGTAGACATGGCGCTGCGGGATTATATTCAGGAAGAAGTGCAGCACAGCCCTACAGCCATAGAAGTCAGCAATCTTGCCGATGACATAGACAATATACGCATGGACGTGGACCGGCTTGAAGCGCGTATCCAGCGCCTTCACGTAAACAAGAAATAATATGAACAAACTACTGCGAATTTTACAAATCCATCGAGTGCTAGTGCGTCACGGTTTAGATCGCCTGTTAAAGTCTATTCCACAAGCGCGCGGCATAACGCTGCTGCTGTGGCTGACACCGTGGGTGTTTTTGCACAGTAAGCGCAACCAGGGCACGGAAGCGCAACGTATACGCGAAGCGCTAGTGGAGCTGGGGCCTATTTTTGTAAAATTTGGCCAGGTACTCTCTACACGCCGAGACCTGTTCAGTGATGAATTAGCGGATGAGCTAGCTCATCTACAGGATCGTGTGCCGCCATTTTCTGTACAGCATGTGCACGATATTTTGCTAGAGGCCTATGGTGCGCCAGCTAGCGAAGTATTTGCCGAATTTGACGATGTGCCATTGGCGTCGGCGTCAATTGCGCAGGTGCATGTGGCGAAGCTTAAAGAGGGCCAAGACGTCGTAGTCAAAGTGCTGCGGCCCGATGTGGAGAAGCGTATACGCACGGATGTTGCCGTGATGCAGATGATGGCCAATGCGGCTGAGCGCTACTCCTCAGAGGCGCGCCGCTTGCATGTGGTTGATGTGGTTAAAGAATATGAAAAAACCATCATCGACGAGTTGGACTTGGTGCGCGAGGCGGGCAATGGCAGCCAACTGCGCCGTAACTTCGAAGGCTCTGAAGAGCTGTACATTCCAGATATTTACTGGCCCTACGCCACGGAAAAGGCCATTGTCATGGAGCGCATCTACGGCATTCCAGTAACAGATGTCGCCACCTTGAACGCAGAGGGCGTGAATATGCGCCTGCTGGCAGAGCGTGGCGTGGAGATCTTTTTCTCACAAGTGTTTCGCGACAACTTCTTCCATGCGGATATGCACCCAGGCAATATTTTTGTACGCCCGGGGCGGCCCAACAGCCCGCAGTATATGTGCGTGGATTTTGGCATTGTAGGCAGCCTATCCCCCGCCGATAAACGCTACCTAGCAGAAAATTTGCTGGCCTTTTTTCGCCGCGATTACTACCGTGTGGCCCAGCTACATATTGAATCTGGCTGGCTACATGCGGGCACCCGCGTGGATGAGTTCGAGGCGGCGGTGCGCTCGGCTTGCGAGCCTATTTTTGAGCGCCCCTTGGCGGAAATCTCTTTTGGTACGCTGCTATTGCGCCTATTTAAAATTTCTCAGCGCTACGGCTATGAAGTACAGCCCCAGCTGGTGCTGCTGCAAAAAACACTACTGAATATAGAAGGGCTGGGACGCCAGCTGTACCCCCAGTTAGACCTGTGGCAGACCGCCCAGCCATTTTTAGAAAAGTGGATGAAAGAGCAGGTCGGTCCTGTCGACATGTTGAACAATCTGCGCGCCACTGCCCCTGAGTGGCTGGGTGATGTGCCGGAGATACCAGCTGCATTGAAACGCCTAGTAGCACAAATATCAGACGGTAAGCTTAAGGTAGAGTTGCAGCCGGGTGAGATGCAGCAATTTCAACAACAGTTACAGCAACAGCAAAAACACAGCTCGCGTTTGGCTGTGGCGGCGGCTCTGGCCCTGGCGGGTTTGGCGTATATGTTGGCGCAAGCAGGGCATTCGGATATGTTGTTAGAAGACTATTTACCTTGGGGCTTGGGTGGTGCTGCCATCCTTGGCTTGTTATGGAGTAGTAAAGACTAGTCGTTCAGAATGAAGTTGATGCCGATGGCGTCAACTTCATCGCCAATCTGGGTGAATTCCAGTTCTAGGTCAACACCGTAATAGATCTCTGCGCCCAAGCCTAGGCCCCAGGCGAACTCAGAGTTATCGTCATCTAGGTTAGAACCCGTGCGGCTAAGCTCGGTGAATACCCCGCCCGCTTTTACTTTGCCAAATATCTTGGTTGGCGTGCGATAGGCGGCAAAGATTCCGGCAATATTCACATCGGCTTCCACTCCCACTTGGTCGGTGGCGGCATCAATTGTTCTCGCAAAAAAGGTATCAACAGCAATGGTGCCAAAGTCCTTGTTGACCACGTTCACGCCTACTGTTCCGCCAATCGCGTGACCATTATCTTGATAGCCTTTGATGTCGAGAGCTGAGCCATTTACACCGAAGTAAATATCCCCAGGCTGGGTCTTGCGATATTTTTCATCAATGCCGTCAAAGGCAAATAGGTTACTGCTGAGTAGTAGCGCGCCGCTGGCGAGAAGTAGCTTATTCATGGTGAGGCCTCTTTTTTAGTCATCATATCCTATCTCAGCGCTGTGGAGTATTTATACTAACTCTGCATGGGCGTCATTAAATGTTAGAATCTGGCGCCTATGGACGTATCTGAATTATTGAATGACTTGAACGACGCGCAACGCAATGCCGTGTGTGCGCCGCCGACTAATATGCTGGTATTGGCGGGGGCGGGATCGGGAAAAACCCGGGTCTTGGTGCACCGCATTGCCTGGTTGATTCAGGTGGAAAATACTTCGCCCTATGGGGTGTTGGCGCTAACTTTTACCAATAAGGCTGCGGCGGAGATGCGTCAGCGCTGCGAGTCACTGCTGGGCATGCCCACTGGGGGTATGTGGGTGGGGACTTTCCACAGCACGGCGCACCGCTTGTTACGTCAGCACTATGAAGAGGCCAAGTTGCCCCAAGGCTTCCAGATATTAGACTCCCAAGACCAGCTGCGCTTAGTCAAGCGGGTGATCAAGGGCTTAGATTTAGATGATACTAAGTGGCCTGCCAAGCAGGCCCAGTACTTCATTAATGCACGCAAGGACGAGGGTAAGCGCCCCCAGCATATAGCGGATAATGGCGACCCGATTCAGCGCCAGTTACTACAGATATACAGCCTCTACGAAGAGCATTGTCAGCGCCTTGGGGTGATAGACTTTGCCGAGCTACTGCTGCGCAGCCTAGAGTTGATTCGCGACAATGATGATCTACGCGACCACTACCAGCAGCGCTTTCGCCATATCTTGGTAGACGAGTTTCAAGATACCAATACCATTCAATACGCCTTTTTGCGCCTGATGGCGGGCAGCACCGGCAAGCTATTTGCAGTGGGCGATGACGATCAGTCTATCTATGGTTGGCGCGGCGCCAAGGTCGAGAATCTACAGCAGCTACCCAAACACTTCCCCGGCACACAAACGATTAAGTTGGAGCAGAACTATCGTTCCACCAGTAATATCCTCAATGCAGCTAATGCACTGATCGCCAATAACGATGGGCGCTTGGGCAAAGAGCTATGGACGGACTCTGGCGAGGGCGAACTAATTGACGTGTACGCCGCCTATAATGAAATTGATGAAGCGCGCTATATAGGCGACCGCATCAAACAGTGGGTAGACGATGGCGGTCGCCGCGACGAGTGCGCGATACTGTATCGTTCCAACGCCCAGTCGCGGGTGATGGAAGAAGAGATGATTCAGCGCGGCATGCCCTACCGTGTCTACGGTGGCCTGCGCTTCTTCGAGCGCGCAGAAATTAAAGATGCACTGGCTTATATGCGCCTGTGCAGTAATCGCCATGACGACCCCTCCTTCGAGCGTGTCATTAATACCCCTACACGGGGCATCGGTGAGCGCACGGTAGAGCTGATACGTGAGTATGGACGCACACGCGCTTGCTCTCTATGGCAGGCGGCCCGGGATATGGTTGCACAGAGTGGACTGACTCCCCGCGCGGCTAAATCGGTAAAAGTCTTTATTGACTTGGTAGAAGAGCTGCAGGCGGTGACGGACAATGTGGAGCTGTATGAAAAGGTTGAACATGTAGTACATCAGTCGGGCTTGATCGACCACTATGGCAAAGACAAGTCCGAACGCGGCGAAGCCAAGCAGGAAAACTTACAAGAACTCGTCTCTGCGGCGCGCGGCTTTCGCATGGATGAAAAGGAAGAGTATGCGGATATGCCAGAACTGGATGCCTTTCTGTCCCATGCGGTGCTGGAGTCGGGAGAGCGCCAGGGCGAAGCCTGGGAGGATTGTGTACAATTGATGACCCTGCACACCGCGAAGGGCTTGGAGTTTCCGCTGGTATTCTTGGTCGGTCTAGAAGAGGGTTTGTTCCCCCATCAAATGTCCATGCAGGAAGAGGGGCGTCTAGAAGAGGAGCGCCGCCTCGCCTATGTAGGCATCACCCGTGCGCGCCAGCAATTGGTTATCTCACATGCGGAGAGTCGCCGTCTGTACGGCAAGGAAAATTTCTGCCTGCCGTCACGTTTTATGGGGGAGATTCCGAATGAATATACTCGTGAAGTGCGCCCCAAGCCCCAGGCTAGTAAGCCTAACTATGGCGGCGGGCTATTTGATGATGATAGCTATGACAGTAGCAGCTTCACCGAAAGTACTAATTACGACAACTTGTATATTGGTCAGCCCGTGATGCACGGGGTATTTGGTGACGGGACAGTGACTGCCTGTGAAGGTCAGGGCAGCCATGCTCGGGTGCAGGTGAACTTCTCCTCTGAGGGTATGAAGTGGCTGGTGCTGGCTTATGCTAATTTACAGCCGCTGTAGGCTGTGAGTGAAGAAAGGCCACCTCTTAGGATGGCCTTTTGGGGTTATCCAGGTAGTTGGATTTAGAAGGCTAAGCCTAAGCTTAAGTAGTAGGCTTGCTCTTCATCGACATCGTAACTCGTTAGCTCTAGTTCGGTGCGTAAGCCTGTACTGAATCCGATGCCTGCGCCAACGGCAATGCCGTTGTCATCTATATTGGTTTGCCCACTGCTAGCATCGAAATCTATCTTGGTTTTAACGATACCAATACGTCCAATGGCATAGATAGGCCCCGTGGTGCGGGCGGACAAATAAATGCCAGCTGTTGTTGAGCTGAAGTCGGCTTTTTGGCCAGAGGTATTACTTGCTTCGCCATCTGACGCGGTTTTGCCCGCTTCTAGTTCTAGGGCAAAGTCGGCGGCAACGACATCTAAAAATTCATAACTAATTTGTGCGCTAAGCATCGGTGCCGGATCATAGCTTTTATTGTCCACGCTGTGGATTCCAGCTTTAACGCCAACAATTAATTCATTGGCTATACTGGTGCTTGGCAGTAGCATTGCTGTAACAGCGATGCTGCAAAGTGTTTTATTCATATTTTTTCTCTGTGTCAATTGAGTAGCTGGCAGCAATGTACCGTAAAAAGCTTTTTAGAAAAACTAAGTTACTAGTTTTTATCTTTCTTATGCGTCCGGCAGCACTTGAATGCGCACCAGGCGCTTGAGTGCGGCGCGGCCCTTTTTCTCAGGGGTCTTGGCATGAATCAGTTTGAGGGATTTTTTCTTCGTTAAGGCTATATAGTAGTTGCTTAGCTCGGGCTTGCTAGAGCGTAAGTCGGCAAACGATTTCACTAGCTGCTTGCCACAGCTGTATACGATTACCTTGCCCGATTTATAAGACTTGGGGATTAACGCGCCTAACTTTATGCCCTGTTTATTATTTTTGGACAAATGTGGAATGGGGCTGGGGGAGTAATGCTCGAATACATCGGCAGCGGGCTCGTCTTCTAAAATTGTTTTATGACCCACTTCCAGTAGAAGATGCATATCATCTCCGTTGCAGGCGAGGGCGTTGGAGCTAAAAAAAATTAGGCCGCTTAAGCTTAATACTTTGATTGTATTCATCATGCTATTTTAATCACCTATGCTGGGTTGGTTGTTGTTAGAAACCACCTCAAGCATTGATATGCGCTTGAGTAGGGTTTTGCCTCTTTGATCCGGCGAGTCAGCGTGAACCAGCTTGAGCACGCCACGTTTATCTAAAGACAAATAGTATTGTGACTCTGGGCTCGTTATTTCACTGAGTTGTTTTAGGCTTGCGGAGAAAAGCTTCTCTTTACAGGAAAAAACCACAATACGTGCATTGTCTAGTCCAGGGGGGATCAGCTCTTTTAAGTGGACACCGCTAGTGCTGTGCTTTGATTGTTGTGGAATTGCGATGCTGGGAAAATGGCTGAGTAAGTTTCTACCCGAGGTAGCGTTGATATGCGGCTCGCCATTGATCAGAATTTCGGGTTTTTTGTAGTTGCAGCTACAGGCCGAGGCATAAGGCGCGTAGATGATGCAGGCCAATAGCAGCCAATTAACGATCCTCATTATGCATGCCTTTTTTAAAACGTCCTTTCAGGTACATGAACTCGGCTCTTTGCTCCGGTGTCATATTAGCTTTTTTTGCCTCGCGTTGTTTAGTCTGCACTTGCTGTACATAGTTTGGCATGTCGGCAATGTGCTGATAGTTTTTTGTACTGCTATTACCCCTGGGTAGGTGTTTGACTAGGTTGCTGGATTGCGTGCTCTCACCAGGGGCGAGCAGGACAACCTCTGATACTTGGCTGCGGCCACCGCACTGCTGCGAGGGGTGGGAGCTGATAAAGTGGTTTTGACCCTGAAGGATTTTTTGGAGTAGTGCCTTGGGTGTGTGCAGGCCCTTGATACTAACGGTGTGTGTAACCTTGGGGCTGCTGATCAATACAAAGCCCATCTGGTCGGACAGTTGGGTTAGCAGCTTTACCGCGTCAACGTGCTCGGCTTTGATGCCCATAGTTTCGGCGCAGGGGCTATAAGTCAGTTCGACGTCGACGGCTAGACTGGTGTGAGTGGCGAGCAGCAGGCCCAAATAAATAAATTTCATCATTTTATTATCGCATAAAAAAAGCCCTTCTAAGGAAGGGCTTTTTTTATTCTACACAGCGAGTATTTAGCTGCGCTTTAATGCTCTGCGTAAGCTGATAGGAATCAGTAGTAATACCAAGCTCCACAAGCCTAGTGCACTAGATCCGCCCTTGAAGTTAAGCGCGTTTTTCACTGCAGCGATTAGGTCTTCCTGCGGGTCGTTGTATTGTGGAGCATAGTTGAAGTTTAGATCCAGTAGCGCAATATTTTTGGGGTCTTCGTCTAAGGCGTACACCATAGCTTGATCTGCAATATAGGCGTAGTTGCTAAGGGAGCTATAGTTCTTGGGGCCACTTGCCATGATTTCTTGCACGGCTTTAGTGATGCTGCCGGCGTTGTCAATCTGCAAGTAGCTGAGTGGCGACATACCATTGCCTTGGCCGGTGTTATAGCTGATGGTAATCTGATTGTCGGCGGTCATATGCGAGTGCATATACCAGGGGTTGCTGTCGGCGACTGTAATCGCTTGGGGTGTGAAGCCTACCGTTGCCAGTACCGCAGCATCGCTGCTTTGGTCGTCCAAGGCCGGGTCTAGGCTGCCGAACATCAGCTTGCTTTTAGGGGCGCCAGAATCATTAGCGTCATCATTATTATTGTCACCCCAGACGATGTAAACCTTATTGCTGCTATCTACCGAAACACTGATATGTTGTTCGTAGCCTAGATTGGCAGTGTTTAATCGAGTCGCATCTATTAACGTAGAGCCCGCCAAACCATCGGCCATGCCGTAGTAGGCTTCGTCGTCGGTGTTAGACCAGCCAATGTGGGCTTTATTATTGCTATCTAGGGCCATTCTTAGTTGGCCAGTGGCGCAGCATGTCTCATTAGTGACGTTGAAGGGGGCATAAGCGGCGGTAGATTGAGCGCCTGTTGCGGAGTAGACCGCCAAGTAGATGTTACCGTCACTGCCTGCAAAGGCGATATGGATTAAACCGTTGCTGTCGACGGCGATTTGTGAACGCTTAGCTATGCTGCTGATGTTGCTGATAATGCCATCGGCGCTGGCTGCAGCATCAGTGAATGACTTGACGGTAGCCAATGTGGCCGCAGTGCCATCTAGAGCGTGCTTGGAGGGGTCTAAGCCATACATAAGGCCCGTGCCCGCTTGTGAATTAGAATCAAACCAAAAGATATAGGCAACATTATTACTGCCTACCGCGATACTGGGGTGGCCTTGATCCTCAGCACTATTAGTGGTGATATTGGTCGTATCAATTAGGGTGTTAAAGCTAGCATCCAGCAGCTTATAGCGAACATCACCCTCAGAGGTAGCACCGGCCATGCCGCTGCCTGCGTCGTATTCAATCCAGGTAATGTGATGGCGACCTAACGAGTCGGTAGCCACTTGAGGCTGATGCTGCTCAAGATTTTCATCTGTTGCGCTGGTTACAGGATGGACGGGGCCATCAGAGGCATCGAGTGGGTTGTAGTTAAGTGTGCCAGCTTCTTGCTTGTCGGTCAGGCCATCGCTATCCGTATCGGCTTTAGTGGGGTCAGTTTTGAAGGTGTTGACCTCGGCGCCGTCTGTTAGGCCGTCGCCATCTGTGTCGGCGTCGTTGATTTTAGTGGTGCCATTATATTCTGCTACGTTGCTAAGACCGTCGCCGTCTAGGTCACCTGCTGCATCGGAGGCGTCGTTGGGGTTGAGGCCTATGGCCGTTTCCGCGAGATCAGGAATGCCATCACTATCAGAATCATTAAATGTCCAGTTTATTATATTGCCATAGGTGGCAGCCTCGATTCCTGTTAGTGCCTCTCCGGTCAGGCCAGATACGTCCGTTAGGCGGCTCTGCGCAGTGGCTAGATCATCGGCACCAACCATGAAGCTCATAAGTACACGGGCCTCTCCTGCGGGGATGGTGACGTTTTGCCACTCTAGGCTAAAGGCGCTGTTGCCGTCGGCACCAGTGACGGCGTCAATGCTTTCAGCTGAGCCAGTGGCTCCATAGGCTTGAACGACATGCATGTCACCTGAGTTGTAGTCAACGATATGGCTGTTGTCAGCTATATCTAAGGTGGTATTGCCGTCAGAGGATTGTACATAGGCGGTCGTTGGGTTTTCGTATGTGCCGCCAATGCGCAGGGCAACGATGATGTCGGATGCAGTATTGTTGGTAAATGTACTTACAGTGCGAGATAGGTTCTCAGTAGTGGGCACAAAAATATCGACGCTCCAGTCTAGGCCTGCAGTGGTGCCTGTGGTGATGGTGCCGAGGTTGTCTGTGCGGCTGGTACCGGTGCCGGACAGCGCAGAACCGTTTATGTAGACATAGGCTCCGTCAATCGGATTGGTCAAGCCAGATTTTGTTATACCCTCAATCTTGGCGCTGCTTCTGCGTAGGGTGTAAGTGAAGCCGTCCGCCGAAACATGCTGAGTATGCCCTGCTAGCGCATCACCTGCAGCCAGTATTGTTATAAGCCCTAAAGCCAGCTGTTTTTTATTAAATATCATCCCTATCTCCCAATTATTATGTAGTCGCGTATTGGGGGATCATAGTTCAGAAGGGCTGTTGTTACAAACTATTACAAAATCACCCTTGACAATTGCGGGTTGATTAAAATGACTGCTTTGCAATACTTGCGGTAGGGGGGGTTAAACATCGTGTATAGACACCGCTTTTACTTGGGCAAAAACATCCATACCATCACTCAGCTGCAGCTCGCTAAAGGATTTGCGCGAGATGCGCGCCAGCAGTTCCTGCCCGGAGGTTTCTAGCAGCAGGGTGATGTGGTGCTGACTGCTGGAGGCAATGCGGCGAATGCGACTGGGCAGCACGTTGAGGATGGTACTCTGGGAAGGTTCTACTAGGCTGAGACTGACATCGCTGGCGAGTATACGGATATGCACTTGCTGGTCTATCGGTAGCTGTTCGGGTAAGTATATCTGCCCGCCGTTGCGCAGGGTTACTTCGCTGATGGCGTGGATGGGGTCATAGTGGTAGACGCCGCCGGTTAGCAATACCGAGGCGTTGTGTAGGCTGACAAAGGGGGCGTCGCTGGCGGTGAGTGCGCTGAGCATGCTACCAGAGAAGGTCTTGCGGCCTTCTTTAAGCACGATAATGTTGTCACATAGGCGCTGTACTTCTGCGGCGCTGTGGCTGATATAGATGACGGGGATTTGTACTTCTTGGTGCAGACGATCCAAGAATGGCAGTATTTCTTGCTTGCGTGCCTCGTCTAGCGAGGCTAGGGGTTCGTCCATTAGCAAGATTTGTGGATTACTGAGCAGCGCCCTGGCAATCGCCACACGTTGCTTTTCGCCCCCGGATAGCTGTGCAGGTTTGCGCTCTAGTAGGTGATCAATGCCGAGTAGCTCTAGGGTGCTGAGCCAGTCTATGGAGCTGTGCGTGGAGCGGCGCTTAAGCCCGTAGCGCAAATTGCCTTGCACGCTGAGGTGCGGGAATAGGCGGCTGTCTTGGAATACATAGCCGACTTGGCGCTGATCGGGGCGCAGCTGCTCACCCTGGGCGGTTAGCCAGTCGGTACCGGCGATGCGGATATGCCCCTGGGCGCCTTTTTCCAACCCGGCAATACAGCGGAGAATGGATGTTTTGCCCGAACCGGAGGGGCCAAAGATACCCAGTACACCACGCTTGGGAATATCAAATTCCAAATCCATACAGAAGCCTTTGCGCTGCAGAACAAGCTGACAGTGGCCGGCTATCCCGCTCACGCTAGATCCCTTTTGCGGTTGATGATGTAGAGACTGAGCATGGATATAAAGGCAAAGGCCAGCAGTAGCAGTGACATGGTGTGGGCCTTGTCGTAGTTTAGCATCTCAACATGGTCGTAGATGGCGATGGAGATCACCCGTGTTTCCCCGGGGATATTGCCACCCACCATCAGTACCACGCCAAACTCACCTAGGGTGTGGGCTATGCCCATAATACTGGCCGTAAGAAAGCCGCGCTTGGCCATGGGCATGGCAATGCTGAAAAAGGCATCTAGTGGCTTGGCCCCCAAGGTGGCCGCCGCCTCCACGACCTCTTGGCCAATAGATTCAAAGGCGCTTTGCAGTGGCTGCAGTACAAAGGGCAGGCTGTAGACGACCGAGGCGATGACTAGGCCGAGAAAGCTGAAGGTTAGGGTGTCGCCGGTGACTTGCAGCCAAAAGCGGCCAATGCCACCCTGTGGGCCGAGCAGTATTAATAGGTAGAAGCCGATGACGGTGGGGGGCAGAACAATGGGCAGGGCCACGAGGGCCTCTATAACGGGTTTTATTTTATTGCGAGTATTGGCCAGCCACCACGCCAGTGGGGTGCTGATCAGCAGTAGCACGGCTGTTGTGATGAAGGCTAGCTTTAGAGTTAACAGTAGTGGCCCCAGCCCTGGTATCCCTTCCATAAAGTATTATATCCGGTAGCCGTATTTTTTAATGATTTGCTGGGCCTGTTCACTGAGCATAAACTGGGTGAAGGCGCTAACCTGCGGTTTGTGAGCCGATTTTTTAAGCACGACCATTTTTTGCTCGATTGCTTGGTAGTGCTGGTTGGGAATGTCCCATACGCAGGATTTGTTGGGTAGGGGGTAATTTAGCAGCTGTGATTTGGCGACAAAGCCTATTTGCGCATTGCCAGAATGAAAAAACTGCAGGGTTTGGGCTATATTTTCCCCGCGCACTAATTTTCTTTGGCTCTCTTCCCACAGCCCTAGGGCTTGCATGGTTTGCTGGGCGGCTAGGCCGTAGGGGGCGGTGAGGGGGTTAGCGATGGCGATGTGCTTGACTTGCAATGCGGATAGGCTGGCAACACAGCTTCCAGCGGCTGAGCCGACGCTGCTAATGAAGGCCAGCTGCCCTAGGGCATAGTTGCGCAGGCTGGAGGCGACTCCTAGGCCTTCTGTGACCAATAGTTGCGGGCGCTGGGCGTCGGCAGAGAAAAATATATCAAAGGGAGCACCATTTTTGATTTGTGCATAGAGCTTGCCGGTTGAAGCGCTGCTGATTTTTAACGTATTGCCAGTGGCTGCGGTATAACGGCTACTGAGTTCATGCATGGTGCTGGAAAAATTGCTGGCGACAGCGATTTTGATGTCGCTTGCGCTGGCGTCAATACAGAGTAATAGCCCGGTAATGGACAAGAACAGCTGCTTTTTTAATTCCATGGCTTCTTTCTATATGTGGTGAATGTGGTTAGTATCGCTGGCATGCGATTGGGGGACTATAAATGGAAAATGATATTACAGCTAGAGCCAAAGTAATTTACCTGATATTGCTATCCACAGGGCTGTTTTTTATTCAGCACATTGCTGTGTTGGCTGCACTGGCGGGCCTACAGCTAGGGCTGTATCTGCTGGCGCGTTTGTCCCTAGGCAATTTACTGCAAGCTTTTAAGCGAGTGCTGCTGCTGGCGGTAGTGATTGTTATCTCCTTTGTTTTGATCCCCTCTGCCGAGGACGCAGTGGCGACTGTTTGGCAGACCCCTTGGTTTACTTTGAACTTCTACTTAGGCGAGCTTTCTGTTGCGGCTTTCATGCTGTTACGAATCGCGGCTTTGCTAACGGCCAGTATATGGGTGCGGGACTCAGAAGCTAGTGGAGCCTTTATCGGGGCCTTGCGCTGGCTGCGTATTCCTGAAGTAATTGCTATTGCCGTAGATGCGGGTATTAACTTGAGTAGCCGCCGAGGTGGTCGAGGGGGAGGAAAAGGCCATGGGGGTGGAGGAGGTAAGCCGGGCAAGCAAAAAATCAGCTTTGCGCAGATTAGGGCGCGGGAATTCAGTTTTTTTGATGGTCTATTGGCTCGCTCCTATCAGCGTGCCAGTCAGTTTTTACAGGATAACTATAGCGGCCTGAGTGCGGCTAAAAAGCATGATGCTGCGATTATTCTAACGGTGGTGGCGGCGGCCATGTCACTGAAATTGCTACAGCTGTTGCCAGGCCTGCCAATAGCCCCAGGGCATAAAAATTTAGTGATTGTACCTTTGATTGTCATTGCCACTTTGATGACAAACAGTCGACGCGGTGGTTTTTCGGCGGGTTTGGCGATCGGCATCGTCTCGTTTATGTTGGGCTATGGCAAATTTGGGGTATTAGAAATAGCCCACTTTGCCCTGCCTGGTTTGGCCTCAGATATTTTGGCGCCCTTGATTTTAGCTGGAAATCAGCGCCTGATGCTGCTACGTTTTGCGCTGCTTGGCGCAGCGATAGGGTTGACGCGCTTTGCGGCTAATTTTTTAATTATTATTTTGGCGGGTGCTCCGGCACTGGCTTGGGCGGTATTTACGCCCATGTTGATATCACAGACGACCTTTGGAGCCTTAAGTGCACTAATAGGTGCCTATGTGGTCGGCAAGATTAAAAATGGCACATTATTAGATACTTCATCGACTGAAGATAAGACACCACACACTAAAGGGGCAGAAGATGTCTGAATTACTCACTGGAGACGGTCGCACGCATGTTAATAGCGGCTTGATGAGAGAAAGCTTGGTTAGCAAAAAGCTGATCGCAGAAACGGATAAAAAAGAAGTTAGGCGCATGGTGCCTGACGTCAACATGGTTAGCATCGGCGGCCAAAGTATTATGGATCGTGGTCGCGATGCGATTCTTCCTATTGTCGATGAAATCGCCAAGCTAAAAGAAAGTCATAAAATGGTTGTTGGAGTTGGTGGTGGAGCGCGTGCTCGCCATACGCTTTCTATCGGCCTTGGTTTGGGTTTACCGATTGGCGGCCTAGCCAGAATTGTTGGCGGTGTAGAGGAAAACAACCGCGACATCCTACAGTTTTTGTTGGCACCCCATGGCGGTATTACCTTTGTAAAAGATCACTTCCAAGATCTGCAGTTATTTTTAAATAACGGCATGATCCCTATTTGTATTGGTCAGCCACCCTACCATTTTTGGGAGCCGCCTTCGATTGAGGGAGGAAGATTACCTGACAACGGTCCTGATGTAGGCTTGTTTTTGATGGCGGAAGTGATTGGTGTTGAAAGCGTTATTTACGTGAAAGATGTTGACGGTATTTATACTGACAACCCCAAGAAAAATCCTGAGGCTAAATTCCTTGCTGAAGTATCAGCCAAGGAGTTGTTAGAAGGTGACTATCCCGACCTGCCCGTTGAGAGAGAACTGCTGCGTACACTCGAAAATGCACGCACCATTAAATCGATACGTGTGATTAACGGCCTAGAAGCTGGCAATTTACAAGCCGCTCTAGAAGGTAAGCCAGTCGGCACACTGGTTTATTCAAGTCGTTACGAGAAATAGGGGACTACTATGAAAAAAGATGGAAAAATTTGGATTGCGGGCATTGAGAATGAACTGCATGGTGAAACGCTTTCGAGCGTAAGTTTGCGTGAGTCACTGGGCAAGCGTGAGTCAATTAAAGTATTGCCTGAAGTTTGGGTGGTGAAAATTGGCGGTCAGAGCATCATGGATAGAGGTGCTGAAGCTGTATTGCCTATTCTTGAAGAGCTGGTTGAAGCTAAAAAAGAGGGTGTGAATTTCATTCTGTGTACGGGCGGCGGTACACGTGCTCGCCATGTGTATTCTTTAGGCCTGGACCTCGATCTTCCTACTGGCATGTTGGCGCGCTTGGGTGCCAGTATCCCGGTGCAGAATGCACGCATGCTACAGCTGTTGATGGCTAAGCACGGCGGCATCATGGCCTATGACGAAGAATTTGAAAAATTACCATTCTTCATTAATTCGGGCTGTATACCTATTACTACGGGTATGCCGCCAAACGAGTTTTGGGAAAAGTCATCGGCTGAAGGTATTATTCCGGCCAACCGTACTGATGCGGGTGTCTACTTGCTAGGTGAGTTTTTGGGTGCCAAGGGTGTGTTGTATATTAAAGATGAAGACGGTCTATATACCGACGACCCCAAGAAAGACCCAGACGCGGAGTTTATTGCTGAGACTACTGCGACTGAGTTAATTGAAAATGGTCAGGACGATTTGATTGTTGAGCGTGTAGTTATTGAGTACATGCAGCGTGCGGAAAACATCAAAGAAATCCAGATTGTCAATGGTACTAAGCGCGGCAACATTAAAGCGGCATTTAATGGTGGGCATGTAGGCACTATTATTCGCGCTTAAGTGTAATTTTTTATCTAATGGAGGGGTCCGGTTGCGGGCCCTTTTTTGTGTTGTATGGACTTTCCTAGTTTAGTATTTTTGGTTTCTGCAGGGCTGTTTATTTGGCCGCCTCGCTTTGGTCGCTTTAGCTTGTTGCCGTGGCACACGGCCTTGTGCGCCACGCTTGCTTTACTGGTGAGTGGGCACCTTGCGCCAAGCCAAGCGCTGAATACTTTTTATAAGCTGTCTCCTGCCTTATTAAGTATTTTAGCTTTGATGTTCTTAAGCTGGTTCGTTTCTGCTTCGGGCTTGTTAGAGCATTGCCTACACACCTTATTGAAGCAGGATCATTTGAGTGCCGAGTTCATCTTCAATGCAACTTATGTATTAACGGTATTTACCTCGGCTATATTGAGTAATGATTTAGCCATCTTGATTTTGACCCCAGCCATTATTCATTATGCGAAGCTGCACTTTCCCGGTAATAATAAAGTGGCCTTTGCATTGGCTATGTCTGTTTTCACAGCAGCAGGGGTGGCGCCTTTGCCGACCTCTAACCCCATGAATTTGTTATTTGTTTCGCAGTTTGAAATAGATATTCTGAAATATGCCTATTATATGCTGCCGCTGTCTATCGTCGTTTGGGCGGTGTCTTTTATTGTCTTGCGAATGATTTTTTCCAAGGATTTAAAAGTGGAGGCGAGCAATATGTTGCAGCCAGAGCAGAGAACGGCAACGCATAAATACTTGTTGTTGCTGATCCTCGCACAAGCTGTCAGCTATTTGTTTTCCTCCTATCTAGAGGTGCCTATTTGGAGCATCTGTGTGACAGGCGCCTTGGTGGCTTATTTGATAAGCCATAAAGGCTTAACACTGACTGACATACCGAGGCAAATTGACTGGCAGGGACTGTTGTTTTTGGGGGCTATTTATTTATTTGCCGCGGGCCTAGATAAAAGTCTAGTGTCTAGAATTTTAGAGTCAGCCTATGCTCAAAATTCTATTTTTCTAACAACAGCTGTTTCGGCTATAGGATCGGCACTGATTAATAACCACCCTATGGCGTCTTTGAGCCTGTCGGCATTAACTCAAGTAGGGGCTAGTGACGAGTTGGTTATTGCTGTATTACTCGGGGGAGATGTAGGGCCAAGAATACTGTTAACGGGTTCTTTGGCGGGGGTGCTATGGGCGGGTATTTTAAAGAGAGAAGGCGTGACTATTTCTTTACGAAAATTTTTCCTTGTGGGTTTGTGTACGGCAGCCCCCGCCTTGTTAGCGGCCCTCTGTGTATTTAAGAGTATGTATTGATAGGCAATAAAAAGCCCTCACTAAGGAAGGCCTTTTTAATAGCTTGATACTGCCTTTAGAAGGCAACACCTCCGCTTAGATAGAAGGCTGTCTTGTCGTCTATACTGTAGCGAGTCAACTCAACTTCTGTACGTATACCCAAGCTAAAGCCAATGCCGGCTCCAACAACCATTCCTGTTTCGTCGGTGTCTTGCTTGACGGTAGCCAGGCCAGAAGCAGAAGCTTCAACTTCAACACTGGTTCGTGCAACACCCGCTCTGGCAATGGCATAGACTGGACCAGCTGTTCTAGCTGAAAGGTATAGGCCGATTGTATGGGCGCTGAATTCTGCATCAGCTCCAGGGATGCTTACATCGCCATCGGTTGCGGTAATACCCGCCTCAGCTTCAACAGCAATATCCACTAGGGCTAGATCTAAAAATTCGTAGGCCACTTGGCCGCTAATCATGAGTGCTGGGTCATAAGCTGATTTGTCTATTTTGTATAAGCCCGCTTTGGCGCCAAATACAAATTCACTTGCGTTAGCTGCAGCAGGGACTAACGCTGCAGTAAGGAATAAGCCACATAGTATTTTTTTCATTATATTGTCCTTGAGTTAGGTACTGAGGAATAATGTACTCCATTTTTATATATAGGTAAAATTTAGGAGACGAGTTTGGCCTGCTCCGTCTCACCCGCAATACGCTGCAGCAAGATCTGTTTAAATGGGTTCGGGTCTTTGCTATGGGTCATCTCGCCCTCGCGGGGGAAGTGCCAGTCGACCAGGCGGGATAGCCAGAAGCGCAGAGCGCCGGCACGCAACATGGCGCAGAAGGCTGTTTGCTCTGTATCAGTTAATTTACGTACCTGCTGGTAGGCGGACAAATAAGCTTCCGCTTTAGCTATATCTAGGCTGCCGCTCTCGGTACTGCACCAGTCGTTTAGGGTTACTGCGATGTCGTAGAGGAATACGTCGTTGCAGGCAAAGTAGAAGTCGATGATGCCCGCGAGCTGGTCGCCGTTAAATAGAGCGTTGTCGTGGAATAGGTCTGCGTGGATGACACCAGAGGGCAGGGCACTGCGGTCAATCGATTTTTGGTGGTCAATTTCAGTGCGGATTAGCTGGACTTCATCGGTGGGAAGCTTGTCTTGTAAGCGCTGTAAGGCGCCTTCCCACCAGTCGATGCTGCGGCAGTTGGCACGTCGGCCTGCATAATCTCTTCCGGCTAGGTGCATTTGGGCCATGGCGCGGCCAATTTCTTCTAGCTGTGTGGTATTGGGGTGTTTGATGTCGCCGCCGTTCAGGCGCTCTACCAAGGCGGCAGGCTTACCCTTAAGCTCTAATAAAAGTTCTCCACTGAGACTGGCGATGGGGTGGGCACTGGGCACATCTGCATCGGCAACATGCTTCATTAGCCCCAGAAAAAAGGGCATTTCTTGAGCAGAGTAGGTCTCAAAAATGGTCAGTACAAAGCGCAGTTGCTGGCCGTCTTTTTGGGTGTCAACAAAGTAGTTGGTGTTTTCAATACCTGCGCTGATACCCGCGTAAGAGACGAGTGAGCCTACATCGTAGTGGCTGAGGAACTGTTGCAATTCTACTTCTGATACCGAGGTGTAAACCGACATAGTGCTGCTGTTTAGGTAGTTTAAATATGCGCGTAGTGTAGCGCAAAATACCCCAGGAGGCGTGCTATGATTCGCGCTGCTAGAGATATGGGTGTCAGCTTGGGCTTATACCTCTGAGCAGCCGCCGCATAAGAATAAAACCTCGGTTATTCAAAAGGCCGTGCGCAAATTTATAAAAATCAATGTGTTGTCGGATATTGCTGCTGAGTATTTAGAAGTAGACCGCTGGAAATACATCATTTTTCATTCTTTCACCTAATCGAGTTTTACGTGCTTAAACCATCATTTCACCAACACCCATTGGCAGATCAAATTGACTCAGCTCGTCACCAGCAGTTTATGAAAGAGGCGTTGCCTCATTTAATAGGTGGTAGCTTAACGGCCGTCGTTGTTTATTTTATTTATAGGGACTTTTCAACATGGCAAGGTGAGCTGGTCTGGCTGTTTAGCAATATTTTTTTGGTTTTATGCACCATAACTTTTTATGCCATTCACTATTTTAGGCCTCAGCGTTTAAGTATTCGGCGCTGGGGGCTGGTCACGGTTGCAGTATCCGCATTATGGGGCGTGTGCTGGGCCTTGCCGCCATTTTTATTTCTGCATACAGATCAAAGTATTTATATAGCCGTTCTATTGGTGGTGACAATTGCCTTGGCGACATCGCCTGCCCCCGCCATGGTGCACTACCCTAGTGCCTATTATATTTTTATTACTCTACCATTTACGTCGAACTTTATAAAACTCGTGAGTATTGATATGGAGGGGGGCTTTGTTCTCTCTATGTTGATTCCCTTTATGTGGATTACTTTGCTCGGCTATGGTTGGAGCTTACATGGCACCATGATCAACTCCATCAAGCTTCGCTTAGAAAATGAACAAGCATGGAAAGAGGCAGAAAAGGCGAATTTAGCAAAGTCTCAGTTTTTAGCGGCGGCAAGTCATGATATTCGTCAGCCTTTGCAAGCCGTTAATTTATTTTTGTCGTCATTAAAAAATCGCAGCCGCGATGTGCAAGATGCTTTATTGTTTGAGCGTATGGAAGCCAGTGTCGATAGCATGTCAGAGCTTCTGAATAGCTTGTTAGATGTTTCAAAGCTAGACGCGCAAGCGGTAGATGTTAAGCCGCAACACATTGCCTTACAGCCACTGTGCCAAAAGTTGCTGAATGAGTTGAAAGAGCAAGCGCAAGAAAAGCAGTTAGACTTAAGCATTTATTGCGAATCAGTCACGGCCTATGCTGACCCTGTTTTATTAGAGCGGATATTGAATAATTTTTTAAGCAATGCGCTGCGTTACACCCAACAGGGTTCAGTTAGTCTATCCGTATTGACCAAACAGGGCCATATTTTGATTGCGGTGCAAGACAGCGGTATCGGCATACCGACGTCGGAACACGAGGCCATTTTTAGTGAGTTTCATCAATTATCAAACCCTGAGCGCGATAGGCAAAAGGGTTTGGGTTTGGGATTGGCTATTGTACGGCGTCTGTGTGACTTACAGGGCTGGGTATTAAGTTTAGACTCAGTGGAAGGTCTAGGGAGCTGTTTTTCAATTCAAGTTCCGCTAGGAGATGTACAAAAAACAATTAAGACCAGCAGCGTGAATCCTAGTGTGAATTTACAGGCTGTGTATGCCTTAGTTGTCGATGACGAGCAGAGCATACGCGAGGGCTTGTGTAGCTTATTAGAAAGTTGGGGTGCTCAGGTTCGAGCCTTTGACTCTACAGAGGCTGCTTGTGAGTATTTGCGCGATCCCTGTGGTGATAATGTTAATTTACTGGTTTCTGATTATCGCTTGCGCGGCAGTGATAATGGCATTCAAGGACTGCAAAAAATGCTTGGCATTACAGGTGATGGCACGGCTAGTTTGTTGATAACAGGAGATACTGACCCTGCCCGGATACAGGAAGCCAAAGCCAGCGGTTTAACCGTGTTACATAAACCAATTAAGCCCGCGCAATTAAGAAATATTATTCAGCGTAAGCTCAAGCACCTGTTATGAGCTTATTGTAATAGGCCAATGCGCTCCGCATAGCGCACGCATTCCAAGCGGTTGCTGACTTGAAAGGCGCTGAATAAAGTGCGCGCATGGGTTTTAATCGTGTTTTTACTTAGGTGTAACACTGTGGCGATTTCTTCGTTGCCATAGCCTTGTTGCATGAGCTTTAGCACATCCATTTGGCGTTGTCCTAGTTGATAGGCACTGAGTATGCGGTGCTGCTCTTGTTTGGGCTCTTTGTCGGGAATTTCCTGTAATGCTTGTTGTATATCTTCTGGCAGCATAATGTCGCCAGCCACAATATGCTCTAATATATTTAAGATGGCTTCACTGCTATAGGTTTTGGGGATAAAACCGCTAGCGCCTGCCTGTAACGCTTTCTTTATTTTCCATAGGTCGTCGGTGGCAGATAGAACGGCTACCGGAATATAGATGTCGCGTTGTTCCATGCCATTTAAAAATGCCAGGCCATCTAGACCGGGCATGCTTAAGTCAACTAGGATGACGTCAATGTCGGTGTGTTGCTCTAATAGTGAAAAAGCCTGCTCGGCTTCGTTGGCACTTAGCACCTGCAAATTGTCTGCACGCTGCTGTAATACAGCACTTAAGCCTTCAGAAAATAATACATGGTCGTCTAGGTGCAGTAATTTCATGAAGTGATGATACCCTAAGTCATTATTCGGTGCCCTGATTGTGCAGCTATTGCATTAGAACCTCGCATGGAAAAAGCCACTCACCCTAAAGGGCGGGTGGTTTTTGTGAGAATGGTCACCCTATGCGGATAGGCTATGGGGCGGGCTTATGATTGCTTTGGCTGTGTGTCTATTGGGCTTGGCTTGGCAGGCCATTGCCCATGTCAGGGTTAATATCCATTATCATCAGTGTACCATCAGAGGTGCCGTCAGACTTCCACAGCTCTATGCCCTTGTCGGCAGACATTGCTTGGAATAGCACGGTCCCGTCGCTGAGAGTCAGTACTGGAGCATCGGAATAATAGAGTTGTCCTAGGCTGGAGGGTGTACTGCTACCACTGCTGTGAATGTCTTTGATTAACGTCGTTCCTGCTTCTGTGCCATTGCTGGCCCATAGTTCGCTGCCATTAGTGCCGTCATTAGCGGAAAAAAGCACATTGCTACCAATTGACACTAGCCTTGATAGGCTGCTGCTTTGGTCTGTGCCAGTGGTAGCGGCCAAAAATGCAGAAGGAGATGCTTTTGCAACAAGAGTAGAGACAGTATTAATATTTTTAACCATAGTGGTGCTTGTGCCATCGGTTTTCCAGAGCTCGTAGCCATTTGTTTGGTTACGAGCGTTGAAGTATAAAGTATCTCCAGCAACGCGTAACTTACTTGGGTAGGAACTGCCAGCGCCCGAATAAATATTGCTGACGATTTGAGTGTTGGCCAGTGTGCCGTCGCTGCTCCATAGCTCAGTGCCATCTGCTGCTGTGCGTGCCGAAAAATATAGCGTATTACTAAACACTGTCAGAGATGAAGGGTAGGAGCCTGACCCATTCGCGTAGATGTCTTTGACTTGTGTTGCTGTGCCATTGTTATATTTCCATAGCTCGGCACCGTCGGCGTCGGTGGCGGAAAAATATAATGTATCACCGATAACCGTTAACTGCGAAGGGGAAGAGCTACCCGTACCGGCATAAATATCAGCGGCTAGTACAGTGCCCGCTTCTGTACCGTCAGTTTTCCATAGCTCAGCGCCTGTTCCTGTGTAGTCGCTAGCTTGAAAGTATAGTTCCCCGTTAAATATAGTGAAGTCTGTAGGATAGCTTCCATTGGAGTTGGCGCTAATATCTTTAAGTATTTGGGTGCCTACTTCTGTTCCATCGGAGACCCAGAGTTCCTCTTCACCGTTGGCATCTTCTGCATTGAAATAAATTTTCCCATTAAAAGATGTCAAATAGCTGGGGTCTGAGCTGCCAGAGGGATTAATGTCTTTGACCAATTGAGTGCCGGTATCCGTGCCGTCAGAGACCCACAATTCTTCATCGTTAGTCCCGTCGTTAGCTACGAAAAATGTTTTTTTTCCTACACGAACAAACTTGTGAGGGTTGCTATCCCCCGATGGGTTGATGTCTTTTACCATAGCCGTATTTTCTGCACTGCCGTCGGTTTTCCATAGCTCATATCCATTGCTGCCATTAGAGGCGGGGAATAAAAAAACGGTGGTTTTTATAGGTTCTGCTGGAGCTGCGATTTCAGTTGCTGAGTTTTTCTCATTCCCGCAGGCGCTAAGAACAAGGCTGATTGTTGCAGCGGATAAAATAGTTTTGTAATACATGGTAGATCCCTGTGTGTAATGAACAGGGCGCATTAAACCGCAAAACAAAAAAAATCAATCATCCCAAAGGGTGGCCAGTTAGGCGAGCTGTGACAATGGTCACAGTTTAGGTGGACAGATTGAAAATAGAGCGTGATAGATCACTTTATCAATATAGTTTAATTTAATAGAAGGGTGTTGGTGCTAGGCCGCTGCTGGTTTTTTATTTTAACGGTCTTTAGCTGCCCTGTGCCTGCATCGTGATCTTTAGGTTGATTTAGCACGGTGAAAAATAGCTCATGTGAGAAGGGATTGAGCAGCGTGCTTCGGCAGGGCTTTCACCTACTGACTATATTTAGATTGTTATTACTGTATCTTGAAATGATTGCGTATTAAAGCGTAAGGGAGTGTGAATAGGCTCACATAGTTGTCCTGCTCACCCTTTAGGGTGAGCAGGGTGTATTGCAAGCATGAGATAGTACCGATCTTCAAAAATATTAGGCCCATAGCATGTTTAAAGTCGCGATAAAATTTTCATTATGCATTAGTGTTTTGCTGGTGGCCTTTAGTAGTCAAGCTTTTCAGTTAAGCCCAAAGCAGGTCAACGGTGTTTATAATTTAGCCATGCCTGAGCGCAGCGCTGCAGGGCAAGTTAAAAAACTGCAAGTTGAGTACGGAGAAGTTAACGGTAAAAAAATGTTAGCAACACGTGGCTGCCCTCGATGCCCTGCTGCAGCGTATAGCTATTTAGCCACAGAGTCTGTGGAGCTAGAGCGCCCCGTATTTTTTAATAGTATGGGTATTTATATCATTGCCTATGATGCCAATACCTTTGTTTCTGTGATGGCAGACGGGGAGTTGGGTAAAAAGCCTTGGAGCAAAATTGCTTATGCTAATATATACAGCAAGAAGGGCACACCGACGATCAGCATAGACGCAGGAAAACAGTTTGTGATTGCTGAGTCTAAGCGTTTAATGACGGGTGATGGCGTGGCTGAATTTGAAGTGACAGGGGGTAGTGGTACGTACTATGCAGCAGTTAGGCAAGCGGTGGGTGGTGGGAGCTATGATCAGCTAAATGTGAAAATTGTACCGCAGAAAGAAGTTTACTTGGAAGGGATGAGCTGCCGTAGTTGCAGCTCAGAAACCTATAAGTATCAGGCAGAACTCAGCGCAGCCATTGGCAAAGATGTTTACGAGACAGGGCATATGGGGCGCTTTGTGATTGAGCAAGGCAAGGGTGTTTTGTGGCGGGTGAATTCTCAGTTGGGTAAACAGCTGTGGGGGAAGCATGATCAGTTTAATTTGCTTGCTCAGGATAAAACGGCGGCGCGTAAGCTGACCCAGAATAAGGTTGAGCAAGATAAGATGGATGCAACACTGAACGTCTATGCGCAAAAGGCTAAAGCCGCAGTGGATGCGCGCTATGCTCGGGAAGATAGTCAGCGTACAGCGGAAAATCAATTACCTGCTAAGGGCATGCAGGATAGAGCCTTAGAAGGTAGTGCATTGAAGGCTGCACAAGAGTGGGCGAACAGCTATCGCTGGAAGGAGACGTTAAAATACGTTTATCTCACGGGACGTGACTGGGGGATCTTGCGCAATAAGCTGACAGGCATTCAAACGGGGCGTCGCATTCAAGGTGTGATTGCCATGCAGCACCCTGATGGCCTGTGCCGCTACCAATACGCCACGTTTGATCAGGCCTACAACGGTTCGGGCTATCAAAAAATGGTGATGTCTAGTGTGGCGGGAGACAATAAAAAGCTAGATTGCAGCAAAATCTAATTTAGGCCTAGAAGGGGCGGGAAACCCCGTCCCTTCACTGCTATTATATCCGCCTCTTTTTGCAAATGCGGATATGCTGCTGTGAGCACTTCTTCAACCCCCACCATTCTTGTCGACGGATCTTCGTATTTATTCCGTGCCTTTCACGCATTGCCACCCTTGACCAATTCCAAGGGCAGCCCCACGGGGGCCATTAAGGGCGTGATCAATATGATGCGCAGCTTACAGCGCCAATACCCCTCCAGCAAAATCATTGTGATCTTCGACGCCAAGGGTAAAACTTTCCGCAATGATATGTACCCGGAATACAAGGCCAATCGCCCACCCATGCCGGACGATCTACGTGTGCAGATAGAGCCCATCCACAATATCATCAAGGCCATGGGCTTCCCGTTCATTATGGTAGACGGGGTAGAGGCAGATGATGTGATTGGCACCTTTGCGGTACAGGCCACGGCGACAGGGCAGAAGACGATTATTTCCACCGGCGATAAGGATATGGCGCAGCTGGTTACCGAACATGTGACCCTGATGAATACTATGACCAATACCTATATGGATATAGAAGGGGTGACGGAAAAATTTGGCATTCCGCCAGAGCTGATCATCGACTACCTTGCGCTGATGGGGGACAAGGTGGACAACATCCCCGGAGTAGATAAGTGTGGGCCAAAGACGGCGGTGAAGTGGTTGTTGGCCTACGGCAGCATGAAGGGAGTGATCGCTGAAGCGCCGAATATGAAGGGGAAAATTGGTGAGCACTTGCGCAATGCAGTGGGCCACCTCCCCCTGTCCTATGAGTTGGCGACGATTAAATGTGATGTGGCGCTGGACCAAAAATTAGGTGATATTCAGCATAACCCGGTGGACAAGGATGCGCTGTTGGCATTATTTCAAGAATGTGAGTTTAAGACATGGGTTAAGGATTTAGACAGTCATGCTGCAACTA